>VOFD01002536.1_pt1 | contig 10748 bp, 20 predicted proteins | sample 5384101 | NCBI WGS metagenome assembly VOFD01 (sample SAMN12384723, study PRJNA508395) | human gut metagenome | isolation source: healthy gut C | host: Homo sapiens
CGGGCTATCATACGCTTTTCCCAATCTTTTTCCTTTCAAGTCTTTTAACTTACGAACATGATGCATATCAATTCGCCAGTCGCTCCACATAGTTCACATTTCTGAGCCTTTATTTAACCTATCAATAAGGTTTGTTTTTAATGAAACCAATGTTGGGGAAAGTTGTCATACTGATTCCTTACTTGGTTTTAATTGCTTGAAACCCTTGTTGTATAATGAATAATACTTTCTTTTGCCTTTGCTGTTCTCATATGAAACTGTGAAAATTCCGTTCCTTTGGTATCTGTTACAAATTTTCGCTACAGAGGTGCGGTATTTTCCTGCAAAGGTTTTGTACATGCTATATTCCATAATGTACTTGAAAGCATGTGGGAAGAACTATTTTTGCAAAAGGGGAATAGAAGTTGTAAAGGCTATTATCTCGGCATTGTGGCGTGATAGTATTTCAAAGGTCATCATTGTTAATAAGCATGGCTCTACTTTTAGGCTTCCATTGCTCCATCTTTTGCACTTTGACTATTTTAAGAGCATCATAATGTTGCGGTTTCTGCCTAATTAAGTTTTTGAGGTATTCTTAAATTGACCATTTGTTTACACAGACCTTCTTGAAGAAACCTCCTTCCATTCTTCTGACGTGATTGGTCTTGGCTACTGTGGATGTCATAACCGAGAAATTTGGCATTTTTTCTCTGTGAGTTTATGTGAGTTTTTCATCTGATAATTCGAGTACAAGATTGTCGTGAAGATAGTTCTTGATTTTCTTTGATTACTTCAGCGTCTCTCTTGCTGCCTGTATTCCGATTAGAAGTCATCAGCATAACGGACATATTTCAGTCGTTTGTAGTTGCCATCCATTTCATCTCCAAAATGAAATTTAATCTTCTTTTGTCGATTTTGGATTTGATTCAATAATTTTTCTTCCTTTCATCAACAATCATTTTCAACTTACTCACAGCACGCCATCTTCGTGTTCCAAGTCTTGACTTTCTGGATTATGTTTGCGTCTTTCCCCTTTATCAAAGTTTTCAAACGTTTTCATAAAGTTTGTCAAGATAGATATTAGCCAATATTGGGCTTATAATTTCTTACTCCTTCAACGAACCATTTTGCTCCATTTGAGCTGAGTGCATGGCAAATGCGATTGGGACGAAAGCCATGTGAGGTATGTTCAAAACTACCTTCATATACAGCTTCCAATATCGACTCTTTTGCACTTCAACTTATTCAAATGCAGGTACACCTAAAGCGTGGGGCGCATTTGCCATATACTCTCTTTTGATGGTTGTAGGGGTAAAACGAAACGTATAAAAAGTGAGTATAGAAGAAAAAGTAAGAATGTTTGATATTCAGTGGTTTAAACGATTGTAGGTTACAAAGGTTGGAAAAACGAAACGTTACATTTGCTTTACATTTGGTTTTACATTTGGTTTTACATTTGGTTTACATGGAAGGAGGTAATGGTTGGTTATAAAAAAATGCGTGTAGTTTTACATTGAAGCCTGGGAGGTTTTTTGGTGCGGCCTATTGAATGCGGCTCTGCGGGCTTTCCTAACGCGGCTTAGCGGGCTTTATAGTGTGGTTTTGCGGGCTTTATTGGGTGGCTTTGCCGGCTTTGCTTGGAGGCTTTTCCTGTGTTTTTTTCTAATGACCGTTTCGGGTTTAAGGGTGTTCAAAGAGGTTTTTGCCGGGATTTTGACACGTCAAAAACGGGCGTTTTACGCCTTGGTTTTTTATAGCTGAAAACGGACGATTTTTGGGTTTAGGTTGACAGTTAGGTTGACAGTTAGGTTGACATGGAAAAACGAAACGTTCAGTTTAGCTTGACATTTAGGTTGACACTTTTAACATGAGAAGCATAGGATTAAACCCTGCATGTTTCCCAAAAAAACGGGGTTTGTGCCGTTTTTTGGCGTTTTAGGGGGGGATAATACCCCATAATGGATTGTCGCGGCAGTTTGTTAAAAAGATAACACGCTGTTTGTCAATATTTTGTCGGAATACAGGTTTGTGGTATATATAATATTAGGTGTGCGCGACGCGCATGGTTGGGGGTGCTTATAATATATATTGCGAGGTGGCGCAGGTGCATGAGACGGAAGAATCGGCCGCGACGCACGGCAACCGAAAGGCGCAAGCGCGCAGGTTCGGCCATGGGGAGACGCGATGAATCGGCCACGCCGCGTGGCACCGAATGGCGCAAGCGCGCAGGTTCGGCCATGGGAGACGCGATGAATCGGCCACGCCGCGTGGCACCGAATGGCGCAAGCGCGCAGGTTCGGCCGGGTCGCGCGCAGAAAGGCGCCGCCAACAAACTATCATGGCGCGATGAATCGCCGGCTTGCCGCCGGTTGCGACCGGTGGGCGCAATTGGGACGCGATGAATCGCGTCTCTACAATATATAATATGTATGCGGGCATGGGTGGCGATGAACGGAGTGGATAACGAAAGCCCCGGCAGCGTGGTTGTCCGCTTGTCGCGGAATGTCAAAAGATAATAAATAATGGTGTACTATTGTATTTTTGTCGGCCGTGCGTGAAGCCGTTTGTTTGTTATTCGAGTCGGACGGAGCCGACGACGAGTGCTATGCCGGTTATTTCATCGAGCGGAATGTCGAAGGGCGGGTATTCCTTGTTGTCGGAGACGGCGGTGAGGCAGTTCTTGTGCTGTGAGGGCATGAGACGTTTGACGAGAATGCCCTGTTCTCGGTGGCGATAACGTGACATTTGTTCCACTGCAAGGAACGCGCGGTCGTATAATATAGAACATGCAATCACGTCGCCCGGGCAGAGGTGCGGGTACATGGAAAGCCCGGAGACCTCAATCATAAAGTCGACGTGCGAGTATCTGAATTTGGGTATGATGTAATACTCCTTCACGTCTTTTTTTCTTCTATCGAGAAGTGTTCGTTGCCGAATCCGGCTGCAGCCGTTTCGGTGACGAGCGGAATAGGTTTTATGTTGCTTTGTCCTTTTGCCTCGGCAAGGGGGATAGCCTCTCTTTGTTTGCTGTTTTCGCTGCCGGTCGTCTGTGCAGGTTCTGTTTCCCTTTGAAGGGCGGCAGCTTTTTGTTTGAACATATTTCCCTCTCCGGTCATAAGCCATTCAACGCTTACCGACGGGTATGCGGCGAAAAAAAATTTTGTAATCACATCTTCTGTTATACCTGTTTTGCTCTCTAAAGTACCCTCTTGAGACCCCTATTCTTGCGTAAAATCCCGTTTGCTGATACCTAAGGTAGCGGCGAACGACAAAATTCTTTGTTTGATTGGTGAAATATTTCGCTCTTTTTGCTTGCATGGTGGTGAAATATTTTGTAGCTTTGCAACGTGTTCAAAATGAGAACGCGCGGATAAAGATACGAAAAAAGGCGCGAGATTAATGATTATAACGACATAAAGAAAATGGAGAAGATTAAAAGTTGGAAAACGCAGAGCGTGAAGCACAAGGTTGCCCTGGTGCTGATTGCGGACGGCGTGAGTTTCAGTTATACAGAGACGGACGGCCGGCTGGTGCCGGAGACCAACGGCATGTCGGCGTGAATGCCGACATGCGGGGCGTGGCGGCCTGAACTGCTACGGGTGCAGTTTGAAACCTGTTATAATGGAGTATTAACGGATAGAATAAGTAAAAAATCATGACACAGCAAGAATTTACGGAACGGACGGGAATAAATCCGACAGCTGAGGAGTTTGATTACATCAATGCTGTTTATCTGAACACCTCTTTAAACAAAGATGAGTTTTGCAAAGACTTTAAGAAGCATGGTGATAGCAAAATTATCCGCGATGTTCATGTGCGGGTGTTGAATTATGAGATGAAATGTGAACGGCAAAAGAAGGTTATCGACGACCTGACCGACTTTCTGATTGGCAAGGCGCATACGTATGATGATACAGAATTTCGCAATCAAGCGGTAAGAATGGCCGGTGAGGTGGAAGTGGTCAAATGGACCATCGAATTAGGGTTTCCGCTTTGGGATGAAGATAGAAAGGTTGTCCTTTCAATAATAGAAGAACAAGGCAAATAGATTGTCGGATAATCCTGGAGCGTGACAGACCGGAAAGCGTTAAGAGACGGTCGGGTGGCCCGGGGGACAAATGAGACGCGATGAATCGCGTCTCTACAAGGGGGCAATTATAGTTCGTAGGGAGAACCGCTGGCAGCCGGGAAAGACCGGCAAGGGGCGGCGGGTGCGACGCATGTCCGGGGTTCGATTCCCTCGCCCCACTAAAGTTTAATCAAAATACAAGAATTATGATAAAGGTTACCGTCAGAATTGATACGAATGAGAGTAAGTATGTAACAGGAACGACAATAGAATGCCGGTTGTTTGGCATTCTATTGTACAAAAAAGTCTACCGCTACCCGGAAGAAGGATGGCGAGGGGAATACGTCACAAAGTGAGGCCATGTTTGTCAATGGTATCCACAATCTTGTCAACTTCTTCTTTGAAGTCCTTGATCAGGAGTATGTCGGAATGCGAGCAATGCCTCCCTTTGAGCTTGTCTTCTACCTCAATAAGTTTCTTGTAAAAGAAGATATTGTTGGGCCATGAGGCGTTTCAAATCATTTTCAGTCATAACAAATTGTTTTTTAGTACGCTACAAAAGTAGCAAAAATCCGGAGGTTCGTGAGAATATCCGGAACATTTAAGTGAAACTTCTAAAATTAAGTGAGATATGAATGAGATTTTTAAATCAAGAGAAGAAGCGGTACATCCACATCATGAAGGAAGACCGTGAGTTTATTATGAAGTCATTGGGTGTAACGGAGCGCACGGTGCTCAACGCCATCCGCTTTGACGAAGCGAGGCAATTCGGATACTGCCAAGCGTATCAGGGAAGCTGGCAATGTCTCGAGGAGGCATTGTGATGGTAGTCAATCCTGAAATAGAGACACTGTTTGACGCGGATAACTATATGCGCCAATACTTCCCCTAACGGAGCGTTGATAGAGCTTGACAAGAAGGCCGGCACGGGCGACGTGCTATTCAAGGGTGAGCGTGCAGGGCATTACGAGAATGTGTCGCTGCGGGACATAGAGGAAATCCAGGCTTTGCGAATGCGTTGAAATAGTTGGGGAGACGCGGACGATGGAGTACTACAACAAGGTATTGTGCGTGACGTATGCCGAGCTGACAGGCGGGGATAATCCTGTGATAAAGGCGGATACCCTGTACCAGAACGTGTACCGCAACAACATTGTGTGCGCACGTCAGGGCAAGGGCGAAGGCAACTATGCGCTTTACGTGTGGGGCAGTATTCCGGAGAAGTACAGGCGTCGTTTCGTGGCCTTGCAGGGCGACCCCGAGGAAAGGATGAGGGAAGCGATGATGAAAGAGAGCGTGAAGTTAGACGCTGCGGCGCGTGAGTTTTACGAGGCGTACACCTATGCGGACAAGGACGGCAAGGAGCATCACCTGACGGATAAGATGATAGAGGAATACACGGTTAACGCCTCGGTGTTGGGGGAGCTCCAGAAAATGGCAGCCCGGCGGCGTGCGATAAGGAACTCGCTGAACGCGCCTGTGAGCGGCGTGTGGGACTTGATATTAGACAGTTCGGAGCGAATGCGTGAGAGTTACGGGCATACCCTTCCCGGCACGATATCGCGGCTGAAGACACGCTTGAAAGCGTGGAAATCGGAAGGTTACGCGAGCGTGTTGAGCGGCAAGTTAGGTAACCTCGTCCGCCTTAAAGGTAACGCCCGATTTTCTGAAGGTGATAGTAGCGTTGAAACGCAGCCGTGTGCCGGTGTACACGGACGCGCAGATATTCGCGAAGGCAAACGAAAAGGCGAAGGAACGCGGTTGGAAGCCGGTGCGGAGTTTGAGCGGCATGAAGAAACTGTTGAACAGTCCCGCGGTAGAGCCGCTGTGGTATGACGCGGTTTATGGCGAGCAGGCCGCGCGGCAGCGTTACGGGCGCAAGCACAAGACGGAACTGCCGACGCGGCGCGACACGCTGTGGTACGGCGACGGCACGAAGCTAAACCTCTATTACAGAGACGAGCAGGGCAAGGTGAGGACGACGCAGGTGTATGAAGTGATAGACGCGATGAGCGAGGTTTTTTGGGCTACTGCATTAGCGACACGGAAGACTATGAAGCACAGTACCACGCTTACCGCATGGCGATACAGCGGAGCGGCCACAAGCCCTGGGAGATAGTGTATGACAACCAGGGCGGGCACAAGAAGTTAGACACGGACGGTTTTCATAGGGAAGATATGCAGGGTTCACAGGCCGACGCAGCCATACAACGGCGAGTCGAAGACGATAGAGAGCGTGTTCGGCCGGTTCCAGGCGCAGGTGCTGCACAAGGACTGGCGTTTCACGGGTCAGAACGTGACGGCAAAGAAAGCGTCGAGCCGCCCGAACCTTGAGTTCATCGAAGCCAACAAGGAGAGCCTGTACACGCTGGAAGAACTGAAAGACGCCTACGCTGCGGCGCGGAAGGAGTGGAACGAAGGCCTTCACCCCGCGACGGGCGAACGGCGTATAGACATGTATGAGAAGAGTGTGAACGAGGAGACGCAGGAAGTGACGGCGCACGACATGGTAGACATGTTCTGGGTGTTTGCGAAACGTCCGGCCACGTTCACGGACCAGGGCCTCCAGGTTACGATAAAAGGCAAGAAGCGTCAATACGAGGTATTCTCGACGCCCGGCGTGCCCGACCACGAATGGCGGCGGAAGCACACCTACGAGCGTTTTATTGTAGCCTACGACCCCTACGACTTCGCGAGCATAAGGCTATACACGAAAGGGACGGACGGCACGCTGCGTTTCGAACGCACCGCAGAGCCTTTATATCGTGATACACCGTGCGTTGCAAGACCAGCGAGGCACAGACGACGCGCGGTTCATAAGGCAGGAGCAGGAAGCCAACCTGAGGACCGCATAGAACGTACCGTGGCGGGGCGCATGATAGCCGCCGAGCACGGTATGGACGCGGAGAGCAAGGTCTGCGAAGCCCGAAACTGAAAGGTGCGGGCGCGGACGTGCAACGGCAGATAGAACGCCGCCTGGAGCGTTACTCGAGCCGGCAGAGCAGTACCAGTTGGGGCCGGCACACGAAGACGGCGAGCTTAGCAGACTGGATGGACGTATTAGACGAGAAGACAATACCGCTGCCTTCGGAAAAGAAGATAGCGTCGAAACTTTAAAAAACAAAAAGACATGAACGAAAAACAGAAAGAATCGATACGCGAAGCCTTGCGGCTTTACGTGATGAAATATCCGAGTCAGAACAAGGCCGCCGCGAGCCTGGACGGCACCAGCGCGGGCACGGTAAGCTCGATATTGGGCGGCAAATGGGAAAACATAAGCGACGACATGTGGCGCAAGATAGCCGCGCAGGTAGGCACTCCCACGGCGGGCGGCTGGCAGACTGTGGAGACGGCGGCCGCAAAGGAGATGGCTTTACGTGATGAGCGACGCACAGGAGTGGAAAACGTACGTGGGTGGTAGGCGAAGCCGGTTGCGGCAAGACGACGGCCGCGCGGCAGTATGGAGCACGAGCACAGCGGCGCATACTACATACCTGCTCAGAGGACATGAAACGCAGCGACTTCATAAGAGACATAGCAAGAAAGGCAGGCATAAGGACAGACGGCATGACGATAAGAGACATGCTTGACAGCGTGACGGACCAGCTGATACAGACGGATAGTCCCGTGCTGCTGTTTGACGAGGCCGACAAACTGACCGAGCGGGTGTTTCATTATTTCATAGACCTGTACAACCGTTTGGAGGACAAATGCGGCATAGTGTTTTTCTCGACTTCGTACATTAAGCGCAGGATGAGGATGGGACTAAGGTACGACAAGAAAGGCTACAACGAGATACACTCGAGGATAGGGAGGAAGTTTTTCGAGTTGAGCGCACGAGTGCGAACGACGTGTATGCGATATGCGTAGCAAACGGTCTGTCGGACCGGCGCAAGATAAGCGGAGGTGGTGAGAGACGCGGAGCAGTATGACTTCGACCTGCGGAGGGTGAAGAAAGGCGTGCACAGGGTGAAACGAATGGGTGTTTGAACAGTCGTTTGAACGGTGTTCAAAAAGCATTAAAACGGAATGAAAAGAGCGATAAGCGTGAACGAGCTGCTGGCGATGAAGAAGCCGGTGTACGAACTGAGCGCGGAGTGGCGTGAGGCCTTCGGTAAGCCGGAGCGTAACGGTGTATGGTTCGTGTGGGGCAGGAGCGGAAGCGGCAAGACGAGTTTCGTGTTGCAGCTATGCAAGGAGTTATGCCGTTTCGGGAAGGTGGCTTACGACAGTTTGAGGAGGGCGCGAGCATTTTGATGAAGAATGCCTTTTATACGTGCCGGTATGCGGACGTGGCCCGGCGGTTGGTGCTGCTGGACAACGAGAACATGGAGGAGCTTGACAAACGTCTGTCAAGGAAAAAGTTCCGACACGGTGGTGATAGACTTACCAGTATACGGGTTGAGGACTACCTGGCCTTCAAAGCGCCGGCACAGGAACAAGCTGATGGTGATATAAGCCAGGCCAGCGCGGCCGAAGGGACGGACGGCGGGGCGTGTGATGTTTGACGCGTCGCTGAAGATATGGGTGGAAGGTTACCGCGCGATGTCGAAGGGCAGGTTTTTTCGGCGAGAAAGGGCGCTATTACACGATACCGGCCAGCAGGCACGGTGGGCACGGCTGCTCCTGAAGTGGTTTCCGCAGGGCCTGCAGCCCCGGGAACGGTGAAGTTCGGCCCGCAGGAGCGCTTGCACCGAATGGCGCAAGCGCACAAGGCCGACGGAGGATTTAAAATTATGTTTAACGATAAACGATATTGCGATGATTACAGGGAGGTACATAAGCGGCGCGATAGAGCACCACGACATAGAGTGCGAACGAAACGGCGGCGGCGTTCGGCGTGCGCGGAGAAAGCTGCTGAGCCGCACGGGTTGAAGGCGTGAACCCGTTCAAAAACGGCTCGCTGCCGGCGGAGGCTCACTGGCGGAGCACATGCGTCGGGACATTGCCTATTAGAGTGCGACGCGATATTCATGCTCGAGGGCTGGGAGTTGAGCAAGGGCGCGAAGCTGAGCTGACGTGGCGAGCTCGTGCGGGTTGAAGGTGCTTATCGGTGCGTCGAGCCTGAAGGGTTGAAGGAGTATTGACAAAAAAATGGCAACAATGGTTGGTAAAGGTGACTACAGGCGTTTTGGGCGTTGTTGGTGGGATGCCAGGGCGGACAAGGATGAGATTGTGCGGCAGTTCACGGGCGGGCGGACGGACGCACCTGCACCTGATGACGGAGGACGAGTACGGCAGGATGTTGCGGATGATGGACGGCATTGTGGCGGGGAGCGCAGGGCGTTGCTGCGCAAGTGGCGGAACTGATGCCTGAAGCTAATGCAGGAGATTGGCGTGGTCACGGCGGACGCTGGGACAGGGCAGGGTGAAACGCGCGCATTGCGGGCATGGCGCCCGGTGAGATTCCGGCGGAGGGGCAGAAAGGCTCTGGCGGTGAAGCTGCGTATGATAAAAGCGCAACCGACTATCACTCTGAACGCGATGAATGGCGTCTCTACAAAGAAAGGTAATTTTAAGGGATATAGTTATGGGTATAAGGAAGAGTGAACAGAGACGGTGCGTTTCATCGAGGAGCAGACGCTGGGACATGGACTTGTCACCGTATGAGGAGTTCCTGGAAGAGCTGCGGTTCCGAGCTGGTGTCAGGCGGAGTTGCGCAGTTGGAGCCGTAGGCGACGCCCGCTCCGGCGAACGCTCGCACCGAAGTGGTGCGATGAATCGCGTCTCTACAAGAATAAAAATTATGTTCAACGATAAAAACAGTATGGAGACAAAAGAAAAAGAGATGTAATGATGACGAAGCTGAGGAGGCTGAGTTTGACTCCGCAGGCCGAAGGCAGGCGGCGGAGGCGAAGGCCAGCCGACCGAGAGATGTCTAAACAGCTGGTGGACGGGGAGATTGAAGCGTTCCATTCCGGTGCTGCTGAGCATAAGCGACAAGATACGCGACAACAACAGGTGCTGGACAACTTTCAAGACGATACTTGAAATGAAGTCTGACTTGTTCAAGACAGGAGTGAAAGACGACCAGCGCAGTCACACGTTCACGACTCGGAGGGTGACAAGCGTATCACGCTCGGATAATGTGACGGACGGATAGGGGACACTGTAGGAGACAGCATTGCGGTTGAAGAAGTTACATTGCCTCGCTGGCCAACGACGAGCGGACAGGCGTTAGTGAATATGGTGTTCCGGCTGCTGAGCCGTGACGCGAAAGGTACGCTCAAGGCGAGTCGGATAGTGCAGCTGCGCAAGGTGGCGGAGGATACCGGTGACGCACGTTTCATGGAAGGTGTGCGTATCATTGAGGAGAGTTACCAGCCAGAGGTGTCGAAGAAGTTCATCCGGGCGGAGGTGAAGGACAAGAACGGGATGTGGAAATGCGTGCCCTTGGTATGACGGAGAGCTAAGCAGGGGTCGCCCCGCTCGAAGTGGTTCCACGGGGCTGCAGCCCCGGGAACGGCAGGTTCGGGCACGGGAGACGCAAGCGCGTTTTATTCGCGCTATCGGGAGACGCGATGAATCGCGGCCACGACGCGTGGCACCGAATGGCGCAAGCGCCGGCCGGGTGCGACCCGGTGCGAATTGAGACGCGATGAATCGCGTTCTCTACGAGGGCGGCGGCAGACTGAGATATGATTTGTATAACATTAAAAAGGAATTTGAACAGTATGATTAGGGAATATAGTTTACAACG
>VOFD01000172.1_pt1 | contig 10724 bp, 15 predicted proteins | sample 5384101 | NCBI WGS metagenome assembly VOFD01 (sample SAMN12384723, study PRJNA508395) | human gut metagenome | isolation source: healthy gut C | host: Homo sapiens
ATAAGCAAGGAAGAAGCAGATGACCCAGAACAGGGACATACTGACCACGCGGCGGACGGCCTCCATGACATTGATGACCAGAAGCACCGCCACGATGACCTCGGTGGTGGTCATAACATCAACATTGAAGATGCGGTAGTTGAGCTGTTCTGCGTGGCTCAGGAAGAACCAGCAGATGAAGCAGCTGGACGCGATGAGGAAGATGTCGTAGATCCACCACAGCTTATTGTGGCTCTTGGATTTCTCGACCATCGGATTGTACAGCCACACCACGACCAGTGCAAGGCACATATGGAGCGGCAGCTGGAACCACGGGTCAAGGGGCTTGACCAGCTTGATGTAGAGCTGGAACACCGTCCAGATAACGGTAAGAACTGCCAGCGAATAGAAGCGCCATTTCGGCATATTCTTCAGCAGCTTGGCGATTTTGGTATCTTCGTCCTCTTCGTTTGCCAGAGCCTTGGCCTTGGCGTCGAGAGCCGATACCTTGGTTTCTTTTTCGTTGCTCATATTTCCCTCCGTATTATCCCTTGTAAGCAGAGGCCGGACACCGCAAAGCGTCCGGCCTCTGCCTACGGTCAAAGGATAGATCTGATGTCGTGCGGAGCGCCTCCGCCGAAAGCTTTCACAGCCGGAACTTACTTCATGTAGCCTGCTTCCTTGTAGTACTTCTCAGCACCGGGATGCAGCGGGCAGCCGCCGCGCTTCATCTCTTCCCAAGCGGTCTCAGGCTACCACGGAGACAGGGGAATTGTACTCGGCCACCAGAGCGTCGCGGTTCTCGCTCAGGCTCTTGGTGATGGCGTAGACGACATCCTCGCTCAGGCTCTCTTTGCAGAAGACGCAGTCGGGAGTGCCGGGCAGCGTCAGCTCCTTATCCTGACCCTTGAAGGAGTTGGCCGGGATGGTGATGAGGTCGAAGCCCTTTTCGCTGACGAACCAGCTGCACAGGTCATCGCCCCACTGCAGGAAGGTGACATCCACGCTGGTAGCGATCTGAGCCATGGTGGAAGAAGCAGAAGAGGTGTGGTCGATGTAGAAGTCGATCTGGCCGTCCGCGATGGCGTCTGCGTTGGCATCGCCGCCCTGATTGGTGATGGAGCCGCCCCAGGCTCTTCAGGTCGTCCTCGGTCACGCCGAAGTACTCGAGCAGCAGGTAAGCGCCCTCAGCATCCATGGAGCCCTTTGCGGAGCAGCCGATGCGCAGGGGCAGCTTCTGCTCAAAGATCTCCTCGATGGTGGAGACATTGTACTTCTGCAGGAATGCGTTGGACACGCAGTTGATGTAGCAGACAGCAGTCAGGCCGCCGATGATCGCTGCATAGCCGCTGGTAGCAGGCTTGCCCAGAGTGCCTTCCTCCATTGCCCACTTTGCAGGAGCACCGTTGATGAAGGCCAGATCGGTGTTGCCGGAAGCAAACAGATAAGGGGCACCCATACCGCCAGGAGAGTCAGGGTTGACGTTGACAGTCTGGAAACCGCCAGCCTTCTCCAGCACCTTGGACATTGCAACGATCATATTGTAAGAGCCAGAACCGACCTTATCGGAGCTGAAGTTCAGAGTCTCTTTGCTCATATCGGGCAGACCGTCCACAGCCTTTGCCTCAACGGAAGGAGCTGCCTCACTGGAAGCTGCGGTGCTGGTGGAGGAAGAGCCGCCGCAGGCTGCCAGAGCACCAGCCGCTGCCATAGTACCAGAAACCTTCAGAAAGCTGCGACGAGAAATCTTTTTCATAATCTTGTTCTCCTTTTCTCTTGGGGTTCTCGTGTAGCGAACCGGACTGTGTACTTCATGCCTTCTTCTGCGGCGTCGCCGCTTTTCACAGTCTTTGTTCGTTTTTGTTGTCTAAATTATATTCAAAATGGCAGACCCTTACAACGGCTAAACCGCCTTGTTTCCGTTTCATTCTGAAACATTTCCAGGATATTTCATGAATGTTCTGTTAAAATCGTAACATTTTAGAACACTTTAACCGTCTTGCTCAAATTCACACGTTTCAGGATAGAACTTTTCTTTCCGTCCGTTAAGTTACGCCCGCCTTTGCAGCAGGAACTGCAAAAGCGGGCGTGTAAGGAGCTATTGGAAGATTTACGCCTCGCGGCCGGTCATCTTGACGGCATACTTGATGGCGTTGACAAGGCTCAGCTCATTGCCGTTGCCCTTGCCTGCATGGTAGAAGTCGGTGCCGTGGTCCACGCTGGCGCGGATGATGGGCAGGCCCAGCGTGACGTTGACGCCCTCCACAGCCTTCCAGGCCTGCTTCTCCCGGTCATACACAAAGCCGACAGTCTTAATGGGGATGTGGCCCTGATCGTGGTACATGACCACGACGATGTCGTACCAGCCGCCGATGGCCTGACTGAATACACTGTCCGGGGGGCAGGGACCCACAACACCGGTGATGCCCTCGGCCATGGCGGCATCGATGGCGGGCTGGATCTCCTCGATCTCCTCGGTGCCGAACATGCCGTTTTCACCGCAGTGGGGGTTCAGGCCGGCCACGGCGATGCGGGGGTCCTCGATGCCCATATCCTTGCAGGCTTTATTGGCGATCTCGATGACCTCCAGCACCCGGGCTTTCTTTACCCGGTCGCAGGCCTCCCGCAGGGACACGTGCGTGGAAACGTGAACCACACGCAGGTCATGGTGGGCCAGCATCATGGTGTACTTCTTGGTATGGGTGTAGGTGGCGTAAATTTCGGTATGGCCGTCGAAATGGGTGTAGCCGTCCGACTTCTCGCCGTGATAGTATTCCAGAGCCTTGTTCATGGCTTCCTTGTTCAGGGCGTTGGTGCAGGTAGCGTCCACCTCACCGGCCATGGCCAGCTCGATGACCTTCTTGACACACTGGAAAGCGGCGTTGCCGCCCTCCACGCTCACCTTTGCCATCTCGAACTTGTTGATGTCCTCGATGAGGTCGAGGTGCAGCACGTCGATGGTTCCGGGGTGAACAGAGCATCCGATACCTTGTCGCAGCGGTGGATGACGATGTCCTCACGGCCAACGAACTTCCTGGCCTGCTCGAACACCTTCACGTCGCCCACAACGATGGGGCGGCAGTAGGCGTACTGCTCCGGGTCTGCCAGAGCCTTGATGGTGATCTCCGGGCCGGAGCCGGCGGGATCGCCCATCGTAATGCCAACGATAGGTTTATTCATAGCAGCGCTCTCCTTGCTCTTCTCAGTTCAGGCCCTTGGAAGCGTTCTCAGCCAGGACCTTCTTGATGGCTTCCAGACCCTCTTCGGGGACGTAGTTGAAGGGGCGCGGCACTTGCCGACGTTGTGGCCCTGCAGGGCGACAGCAGTCTTGATGATGGTGTTGGGGTTGCCGTACTTGAAGGTCTGCTGCAGGATGGCGATAGCGTCCTGAGCGGCCTGTGCGCCCTCGAGGTCGCCAGCCTTGAAGCAGGTCGTAGATCTTTGACAACAGTGGCAGGCCAGATGTTGGCGCGGCCTGCAATGCCGCCTGCGCCGCCCTCTTTCAGGCAGGTCAGGATCGCGCCGTCGTTGCCGGCGAGGATGGCAACGTCCTTGTCCAGATCTCACGGGTCAGGCGGATATAAGCTTTCAGGTTCTCGATGTCGCCGCTGGAATCTTTTGCGCCGACGATGACGTCCACGTCACGGCAGAGGGCCTGCACGGTCTCGGGCAGCAGCTTGTTGCCGGTGCGGGGCGGGATGTTGTACAGGACGATGGGGATGTCCACGTGCTTGGCCACTTCCACGTAGTGGTCATAGATCTCTTTCTGAGAAGCCACGGCGAAGCTGGGGGTGATGATGGACAGTGCATCTGCGCCCATCTCCTCGGCGCGCTTGCTCATGCGGATGGTCTCGGCGGTGGTGATGCAGCCGGTGCCTGCGTAAACGGGGACGCGGCCCTTGACCTGGTCGATGACGGTAGCCAGGATCTCTTCCTTCTCCTTAAAAAGAGGGCGTAAGCCTCGCCATTGGTACCCAGAGGGAACATGCCGTGGACGCCGCCTGCCAGCAGACGCTCGACCTGCTGACGCAGAGCCTCGTGGTTGACGGTCTGCTCGTCATCGTTGTTCATCGGGGTAATTACCGGAGGGATAATGCCTTTGATGTCGCTGGTCTTCATAACGTGTTCTCCTTTTCTATTACATGATCTCCTGATACAGCTTGCGGGCGTCGTCAGCGGTGACGGGGCGCATATTGTTCACCAGCAGACGCTGCACCTGCATACCGGACTCGACCAGACCCTCGAGGTCCTCAGCGGGGACGCCGAACTCCTTCAGGCTGGTGGGGATGTCCAGATGCTTGACGATCGCTTCGAGGCGGGCGATCATCCATGCAGCCTTCTCCTCCACGGTGGTGCAGGTCTTGTTCTCGTGGCAGCAGCGGTCATAAGCCACAGCCAGACGCTCCTTGACAGCCGGATGCTCGCTGTTGAAGCGCATGACGGGAGCCAGCAGGATGGCGTTGGACACGCCGTGGGCAATGTGGTACTTGCCGCCCAGGGGATAGCTGAGGGCGTGGACCGCGGTGGTGCCGCTGGCGGTGATCGCCAGGCCGCCGTAGTAAGCGGCAATCTGCATCCGGTTTTTCTCCTCCATGGCCTCCGGGTCGTCGCAGGCTTTTTCGATGTTGTTTAAGATCAGGTCCAGGCCCTCCAGGGCGTAGAGATCGCTGAACGGGTTCGCCTTGTTGCTGGTGAAGCACTCGATGCAGTGGGCCAGGGCGTCTACGCCGGTGGCGGCGGCAATCTTTCTAGGCAGGTTTTTGATCATCCGGGCGTCCAAAATCACATAGTCGGCAATCATATTCTCGTTGACGATGCCGACCTTCAGCTCCTTCTCGGGGACAGCGACGATGGCGTTGGGAGTGACCTCAGCGCCGGTGCCGGCGGTGGTGGGGATGAGGACGATGGGGAGGCACTTCTGAGCCATACCGGGGTTGTCCAGCAGCTCCTTGACGCCGTAGTCATCGGTCACCAGCACGCTGGCCAGCTTGGCTGCGTCCATGACGCTGCCGCCGCCGCAGGCCACGATGATGTCGGCGCCGCTGGCCTTAAACTCGTCCACCAGCTTCTGAACCGCCATATAGCTGGGTTCGGGAGGCAGCTCGTCCAGAACATAATACTCTGCGCCGGAAGCCTTCACAGCCTCCTCGGGCAGGGCGAACAGGCCAGCGCCCTCAATGCCCTTGTCGGTGAACATTGCCACCTTCTTTGCACCACGGGCCTTGATGATGGCGGTGATGTTGTCCATTGCGTTCTCGCCGCCGTAAACTGCGTGCGGCATCTTCAGATTGTACTGGGTCAGCATAACAAATTTCCTCCTTCAAAAAAATCAGCGGGTCTGGGCGGCGGTGGGGTTGTACAGCCCCACCGTCTCGCGCTTCGCGCCCATGACATCTTCTTCACGGAAGCGGATGTATTTGATGCCCTGACGGGTGCGGGCCGCGTAGGTCAAGTGCATGGCACCATCGCGGCTCTGCATCAGGTAGGGATACTCGTACTGCTTATTATTGGTCTTATTCTCGTCGCCTATGTAGCCCTCGCCCCGCTCCATCCAGCGGATGAGGGGGAAGGTCAGGCCGCCGTCCTCGCTCAGAGCCACCGCCACCGGGCAGCGCAGGCCGGGCCAGGCCGCCTTGCCGGGCTGGGGGTCCGGGGTGCAGGTGGGGTTGTAGGCGATGGCAACCCGGCCGCTCTGAAGCTTGATGGCGCTGATGCTGGAGTTGTTGTTGGGCAGCGGAGTCGGCTCCGGCTCGCTCCAGGTCTCGCCGTAGTCAAAGGACTCGCTGCGGTGGATGCGGTAGGCCTCCCGGTTGCGCATAAAGGCCACCAGATGGCCGGGCTCCAGCTCCACCACGTTGGCATGGACATGACCATTGCTCTTCGGCATCATGACCATATGCCAGGTCTTGCCCTCGTCGTCCGAAATGCGGAAAGCGGTGGGGTCGCCGGACAGGCCCTCAGCGGAGTCGGTGCAGAGCCAGTTGGAGAAGATCCAGCGGCCATTGCTCAACACCTGGATGGGCTGGCGGCAGAAGGTGCCCTCCTCCGGGAAGACGGTCTCATAGGGCCCCAGGTCCGGCCGCCGTCGGTGCTCTTCTGGCAGCGGACGACCGCTGTGTACTGCATATTGTCCTTGCCAGCCTGTCGGTCGAGCTGTGCAGTATACATGGCCCACACCACGTTGTCCGGGCCGTAAAACAGCGAGGGGTTCTGCTCGCTGCGGGTGGGGTCGCCAGAGATGTCCACCGGCGGCAGCCACTGGGCACCATCCTTGGGCAGGACAGAGCAGATGATGCGGATGTCTGCGCTGCCCCTCATAAGTACCGGCGAACCAGCAGCACAGCAGCGTGCCGTCGGGCAGCTCTACCATGGCAGGTGCATGGGCGGTGGGATAGCCGCCGGTGGGCAGCAGGGCTTCCAGCGTACCCATCTCTTCGTTTTCGTAGATCGTGCCGTCCCAAGTCAGGCCGGGAAGTTTTTTATATGTCATAGTGTCCTCCAAAAAAATCAATCGTTTTATCGCAGTTTTCAAAAGCAATACCTTTCAAACCGGCATATTTGCGATATGCAGTTTGCGGATGTTGCTTGTGCATTAAAAACGCAAACTGCTATAAATTTACTCTGCTGCAATGCGGTCTGCAAGGTCGAGCAGCAGTTTCTCGTGGCCGAAGCCGCCCGACTTGGTGATAACGTAGCGGGTGCAGCCTCGGTAGGTGAAGCGGGCCAGCACGACGCCCTTTTCCATCTCGCACACCGGCTCAAGCTCCTTGATGCCCACGCAGTTCATACACTGTAACAGCGTGTCGCCGCCGGTGAGCAGCAGGGTCCCAAGCGCGGGGCTGGTGAACAGTTTGCCCAGCATATGGCCGATGCTGCTGGCGATGCCGACCCGCAGGCCCTCGAGGTCGAGACCCCGGGCGGCGGCGTAATCCGCCGTGGGCTGGTTGCCGCCCTCGTCGTTGGTCTCGATGATGCAGCGGGGATTCGCGGCCAGCATCTCGTTGATGCCCTGCAGGGGCCTCTTTGCCGTTCTCGCTCTCCCAGTAGCCGGGGTCGAACTTCTGGCGGGGGGTCAGGCGCAGGCGGGAGAAGCCGTTCTGTTCGGCCACATCCAGCTGGCGCAGGGTGATGGAGTTGACGCTTCCGCAGACCACCAGCAGGCGATGGTCCAGCTTCGGCATGGTGACCGTCCTGCGCTCGGTCATCTTCATCAGGTCGGGCAGCAGCGCTGCAAAGCCGGCACAGCCTGCCATCAGGCGGGGCTTGCCATTCCGGAACAGAGCGCGGCCCGTGGACGCAAGGTCGTCGAGGCTCCCGGCGTCAAAGACCAGGATGCCCTCCTGCTCCGGCACAGCCTCACCCTCTTTCAGGGTCGGGAAGCTGTGGGCAGGCACATCGGTCTGTTCCCCGATGAGCTCCGTCACCCTGGCGTGGCGCACCGGCTCGAAGGGGTCGATGCCGAAGGGGCTCTCAGTCACAGGCACGCCGCTGATATAATGTACTCCGCCCCGGGTCACACGGTCGATCTGGGGAAGGCCGGCAGGAACGGCAGCCGGCGCTCCCGCTGGTTTTGAGCAGGGCCGAAAGCTCTGCGCCGATGTTTCCGCGCAGCGCGGAGTCTGTCTTTTTATAGATGCTGAAAACGCCCGCACTCATCGCCTCCCGGGTCAGTTTTGCGATGACGGCGTAGGCCTCCGCAGCGGACAGATGGCGCGTCTCGGTGTCCACCACCAGCACAGCGGCGTCATTGGCTGCAAAATCCACCTGCTCTCCGACCACGACGCGGGTGGGGATGCCGCAGGCGGCGAACTGGACGCCCGTGTCCAGCGCACCTGTAAAGTCATCTGCAAGGATCAGCAGAAGCAGCATAGGTTGCTCCTCCTCTCATGATTTATTCTCTTGATACCATTATGCCTTATTTTGACACAGCGTGCATGGAAACGAGCGGCCTTTTCCGTTTTAATTTGAAACATTGATTAAGTTTTTTGGTTATAAAGTCTTAAACCGTTTCAAATCAGAACAGTCTTTGTTTGATTTTTTGGAAGTTTATTTGCTAGAATAGTAGCAAATATGAACGGAGGTGTCCGTTGTGATAGAGACTCACACCCGTATTCTGGGCATCGCCCCCTACGACGGAATGCGCACTGCGATGGAGCAGGCGGCGCAGGCTTATCCCAATGTTGAAATGGACATTTACACCGGCGACCTGGAAGACGGGCAGGCCATCGTGCAGCAGATGCCCCCCAACTCCTACGACTGCATCATCTCCCGCGGCGGCACCGCCGCCCCTCATCCGGCAGGTGACCGACCTGCCGGTGGTGGACATCCACATCTCGGTGTACGACGTGCTGCGCACCATGAAGCTGGCCGAGAATTATTCCAGCCTCTACGCCATCGTGGGCTTCCCCTCCATCACCGAGCCGGCCCACACCCTGTGCAGCCTGCTGGACTTCAACCTCGACATCCTCACCGTGAACAACGCCGCTGAGGTGCGCCACACCCTGGAACGCCTGCAGCAGGGCGGCTACCGGATGGTGGTCTGTGACATGGTCACCCACACCATCGCCCGGGAGATGGGCTTCGACGCCTTTCTCATCACCTCCGGCGTCGAAAGCCTCCACGCCGCCATAGACCAGGCCGTGAACATCAGGCTCCTGGTTCGGCCATCTGCGGCAGGAGAACCTGTTCCTTCGCAGCATCACCCAGGGCCAGAATGGCCGCGTCATCGTCATGGAGTCCAACGGTGATCTCTTCTACAGCAGCATCTCCGAGGTCCCGGCGGAGCTGAGCAGCGTTCTTCAGTCCCACATCCGGGAGATACCGGCCAGCGGCAACCTCCGCTTTTACTACACCGAGCGGGACCAGCTCTACAGCATCACCGCCCAGCAGCTGCTGATGAACAACGTCCAGCGGTGTCTGTTCTACTGTGTTCCGGCCCGCATCCCGCTCCATTCCAGCCGTCCCGGCCTGCGCACCCTGAACAAAGGCGAGTGCGAATACCTCTTCGCCAACAGCTTCTACAGCCTCAGCGGCGCGATGGGCACTCAGGCGGCCGAGATACGCTCCCTCGCCCTGCTGCGCCAGCCGGTATTCATCTACGGCGAGCCCGGCACCGGCAAAGAGCAGATCGCACGCTATCTCTATCTGCACAGCTCCCTTGCAAACCACCCCTTCATCGTGGTGAACTGTGCGCTGCTGAATGAAAAGACCTGGGATTTCCTGCTCAACCACTACAACTCCCCTCTCAGCGCCACCGGAAACACCATCTACTTCCAGAATTTTGAGTCCATCCCGCCCCAGTGGAGCTCAGAGCTTCTTGCCGCCATTGAAGAGACCGGTCTTGCCCGCCGGGTGCGGCTCATCTTCTCCTGCTCCATCGTCGAGGGGGAGCCGGTGCCGGAGGTGCTGCGGCATTTCAGTGAGCGGCTGGGCTCACTGGCCCTTCCCTGCCCTCCCTGCGCAGCCGCTCCGACGAGATCCCGTCTCTGTCCAGCCTCTACCTCAACAGCCTGAACCTCGAGCCTGGGCAAGCAGCTCTCGGGCTTCGAGCCCCGGGCCATCGAGATGCTCCGCCAGTACCCCTGGCCCAACAATTACACCCAGTTCAAGAACGTCCTGCGCGCCCTCGCTGCCCTGTCGGACGGCCCCTACATCCGGGCCGGGACGGTGGCCGATCTGCTCTCCAAAGAGCGGACCCTGCGGGCCGTGCCGCAGCCGGCTTCTGCCCGCAAGCCCAGTGAGCAGACCCTCGAAGAGGTCATCCGCGATGTCGTCCAGCAGACCGTCGCCGCCCACGGCGGAAATCGCGCCGCCGCTGCCCGTCAGTTGGGCATCAGCCGCACGACCCTCTGGCGCTATATGGAAAAGATCGAGCAGAAACAACAGACTGTAGAAAAAGAGTCCTGAAAAGCACAAAAAGCTCCGGCTTTCGTACGAAAGCCGGAGCTTTTTCTTGTGTTTTTACACGCCGGAATAGGCGGAGAAACCGCCGTCGATGGGCAGGCAGATGCCGGTGATGAAACCGGCAGCGTCATTGTTCAGCAGGAACAGCAGCGCGCCCACAAGGTCCCGCTGTCGCCGAAGCGGCCCATGGGGGTCGCAGCGAGGATCTTGTTGGTACGGGCCGTCGGGGTGCCGTCCTCATTGTAGAGGAGGCTGGCGTTCTGCTCGGTGGCGAAGAAGCCGGGAGCGATGGCGTTGACGCGGATGCCTGCCTTGGAGAAGTGGACGGCCAGCCACTGGGTGAAGTTGCATATCGCTGCCTTGGCCCCGGAGTAGGCGGGGATCTTAGTCAGGGGCGTGTAGGCGTTCATGGAGGAGATGTTCAGGATGTTGCAGCCCGCGCGGCCCAGCATCTGCCGCGCAAAGGCCTGGGTGGGGATGAGGGTGCCCATGAAGTTCAGGTTGAACACCATCTCTACCCCACTCTCGTCGAGGTCGAAGAAGGTCACGGTATCGTCCTCGAGGTCGGCCATCTCGAAATACTCTTTGTCGGTGTTGGCGCGGGGGTTGTTGCCGCCGGCGCCGTTCACCAGAATATCGGTTCATGACGTTGCAGGTGTAGCCCCTGGCGATGCCGCCCTCGGCCTCGATCTCGTCGGCCAGAGCCTTGAGCTTCTCCATATTGCGGCCCAGCAGGGCGACTTTTGCGCCCGCCCGGGCCAGAGCCTTGGCGAAAATGGAGCACAGGGTGCCGCTTGCGCCTGTGACGACGGCCACCTTGCCGGTCAGGTCAGTGTTCAGTA
>VOFD01002124.1_pt1 | contig 10706 bp, 18 predicted proteins | sample 5384101 | NCBI WGS metagenome assembly VOFD01 (sample SAMN12384723, study PRJNA508395) | human gut metagenome | isolation source: healthy gut C | host: Homo sapiens
TCTGCCCGGACTGCCATATCGTGTCCATGCAGCACCAGCAGACCTAAAAAAGTCGCACGGTATGAAAAGAGAAATACCAGCAGGTATTTGCGTAAGGAGGAAGTAGAATGAACAGCGAACAGATCACAGCATTTTTGCAAGAGCATTGGTACATTGCCTCGGTGCTCATCGGGGCCGTGATTTTAATTGGAGCAATCCGCAACTGGAACTGGCTCTGCGACCCCACTGGTACGCGGGATGCCCACCGCCACAGCAGAGGATGAACAGATGAAAACCGGGCGGCGCTTCATGTGGAGGTCATCTTCTGGAGCGGTAAACGAAAGGTGCCCCCCAGCCTGGTCAGCGGAAAATATTGTCCTCATTTTGTTGTCACAGGAACTGCGGAATATCTGGGTGTATGCTTTCTGGACGGAACCGAGTGTACATTTGATACACCGGCCTTGGGAAATGCCCAGCCCCTCTATCCAGATACCATTGACTATGCCCGCTGGAAAACAATGCGGAATTTTTAATCTATGAGGGAGCCAATGCCGTTGGCAAAGGCCGGGTGCTGGGCCGGACCGTTCCCTATCAAGTGAAACAAACGAAAGCAGGTGCCCTATGTACGAAATTGCCTATCTTGGCCGCTGGGAAGCTCTTCCGGAAACGGCTGCCGCCATCTGTGACCATGACACTCCCAAGTTGGAAGCATTGATCCAAGGTGGGTTGGATTTAGATGTTCCTATCCAGCTCAGCGAGTATATCAAACTGATGCCGCTGGAGATCGCGGTTTTTCGGAATGATGTGCCCATGATCCACTTCCTGCTGGAGCATGGAGCGGACCCAGATTTAGCCCAGGAACAGCCCCTGCTGCTCACCGCTGCCCGCTGTTGTGGGCCGGAGGTGGTGGCGCTTTTTTGCTGGACAGGCCGCAAAACTCAGCTCGAAGCAGAAAGAGCGGGCCTTCCAGGAAGTGCGCTGGGGCAAGCGCCCGGAGAATATCCAGGTGCTGGAGCAAGCTGGGATCACAGTGGACAAGTTTGGCGGCGAGGCATTCCGGGCCGCTGTGTGCGATGGCAATACCAAAGTTGCCCGGCTGCTTCTGGAAAAAGGTGCGGACATCAATTACCACAAGCCGGACATGGTGTTCCCTTACGCCTCCACCCCTGTCACCGAGGCCGCCCGCTCCAACAATTTTCCCATGGTGCGCTGGCTGGTGGAACAGGGGGCGGATATCACCATTGTTGACAAATACGGCGACCGGCCTTACACTGTGGCGGTGCAGAACAAAAATCAGGAGCTGGCCGACTACTTAAAAGCCCTGGAGCCGGAGGAATGGCACAACGAGCAGGAAATGAGTTTGAGGAGTAAAGCCATGACATCAATAGACTTTCTGAACAAGGTACATAAAAGCCTGGACTCGCAGGAATACAGCCTCTCTTATTCTCCGGCGAAGTCCAAGAATTATATGCTGTACTGCAACGGCAACTTCATCGGCGGCCTGTTCGATGAGGAGCTGTGCTTCGTCTACGCCGACAGCGTGAGTGAGCTGCTGGGGCAGCCGGAACCCGTCTACCGTGGCTACTCCAGTACCGCCCAGCACAGGATGCTGGTAATCCCGGAGGAACATTGGGCGAAGGCGCTGAAACTTCTCTATGCCGAGAAATTTGATTGGAGCCGTTTGGTGTACGACATCACATACACCAGCATCGGCGCGGCTGTAGTGGAGGACTTCTACGACGAGAATGTGGTATTCCTGCGCTTCTGCTTTGAAAAGGAACTGCTGAAAAAGAACCCTCTGGACCGGCAGGGCCGTATCCTGCGGATGGTCTATATCAATCAGAATCTGACAGAAGCAGGCAAATATCTATTCCCCAGACTGATGCAGAAGTTCCTCGTTTTTACAGATTGCAAAGGAAAAACCAGTCTGGAAACTATGCTGAAACGGTGGTACACCGCGCTGGAGAAAAGGAGTACCGCAACCAGATAACAGGAGGATAACATTATGAAGCTGAACTGTAAACGCATTGATTTTACATATACACCCGGCGAGGAAATCTTCAACTTTCCTGGGGAATCGGACTACCCTTTATCTTCGATGTAGAGGAAGAACTGACCGGCGATCCTGCTGCCATGGATGCGGTGGGAGAAATGCTGGATGAGGCGGAGAAATTGGCGGAGACGGCCAAAGCCGCCATCAAAAGCAGCACTGGCGGACGAGGATAGCCGCTACCATAGCGTTGTGACATTTTTTCATGGAGTTCCACCGGGACGATGTAGGCCCGGATATTGCGGCGGAACTTTTTTCCGGGAACCGACCCATCCAAGCTGTCCTTTGCCGAGATGGTGGACTTTTGAAGCTCAAGCGGTTCGGCAGTCTGGTGGATGACGAGATGGATCAGCAAGTTTTCATTCTGGACCTGTCCTTCAATCCGGAGATTACTGACGAACTGATGGTGACCTACTTTGACTTGAACAAGGAGATTTTCTGTATCACCCATGAGAGCTGAGCGTGACTGACATACACGAGGAAAGGAGCAATCCCGATGAAAGCATTTGATCCCAATTACAAACTGCTGGACGAGATGTATCAGGATGATTACTATCCTGTTTTTTTTTGGTAGACAAGGTAAAGGACGAGCTTCAGAAGGTCATCGACCTGCTGGAGAGCGGCGAAACCGACACCGAAGTGGTGCGAAAATCTGCGTGGTGCCCAGCGAACAATACGGCGACCGCTACGCCTGCGTCAAGGTGGAGGTCAGCCGGGAAAAGCCTGTCCGCTATGAGCTGGGCATGGTGGGCAACGAGGATCTGGACGAGGAACTGGGGAGAGGACGAGTATTTTGGCTTTGGCGTAGACGCCGGGATGGGTTGTGTCGCGGACATCCAGACCCAGGCGGCCTTCAAGGCATACTGGGCCAAGCGTTTGAAGAAGACCCGGACATCGACCCCTACAACGACCTGTTCTGCGATCTTCTGGAAGAAAACGCCAAAGCCTACCCCAAAGACCAGCCCTGCCGCTCCTATGGAGGCTGGGTGACGGCGGTGATCCGGTGGCAGGCCATCCCAGCGGCGGCGGGCCTTCAAGCCGCAGCGACGGGGTGACGGAAATCGGCGGTATCCCGGTGAGGTCAGCAGCCATCGGATCATGGACCAGCACGAGCCATTCGACTCGGCGCTGGAACTAAGGGCGCTGCCCTGTCTTGCGGGAAACCCCTTTGTTGATGAACTGACCCTGCTGGACCACGGCCAGAGGACCCTGGACCTGCGGGGCACCAGCATCAGAAAGCTGATGCTGGATATGACCGGGCTGGAGGAACTGTGGCTGGGTGAGGAAACGGAGCAGCTCCTGTTCCAGAACAAGGGGCCGGACGCCTGTACCATCCATGCCCCCGAAGATGGCAGCGGTCTGACCCTCCAATTTATCGGGGAATACCGCCCGCACACGGAACTGCCGAACCTATGGGGGCTGCATGGCATCCAGCTGAAGGACTTTGATCTGACCGGGCTGGCTGCTGTCCATCCCCACCTGAAGGAGCTGCGGCTCTGGGGCGCGCCGGGAAACCTGGGGAACTTCTCCGCCGTGGGAGGGCTCCGGGAACTGACGAGCCTCTCCACCTTCGACCTGTTCGGTTTCGGGGCGGCCGACATCCCCGACCCCGGAGCAGGTGCCGGAGCTTCGCTGGTTCTGGATGACCAGCCTGCCGGAGACGGCGGCAAAAGCGGCAAAGCAGCTCTGGAAAAGCAAGCCGGGAATGGACCTGCGGATCACCAAGCCCCGGAAACCGGAGTGGCTGGCGCAAAATCTGGACAATCCCTTCCGGGGCTGGGACGGTGCGGAGCATATTCCTGCCTCCGCTGCGAAAAAGGCAGCCAATCAATACCGCAAGACCCGTTCCCAGCTGATGAAGCTGGCCGCTGAACCGGGTGAGGACGCCCAGGCCCAGGCGCTGGATGCGGTGACAGCCTATACCCAGACCTTCAACAAGATGGGCTTTATCGAAACCGAGGAGCGGGATGAAATTTACATGGCTCTGCGGGGTATTCTGGACGCCCTGCCGGATGATACGCTCCAGAAAGATGCCCTGATTGAGAAGTTTGAGCAGCTGCGGGATTTTTGAAAGGGGTGTCACATTGAGCTACACAAAATTCAGCAAAGGCAGTGACCAAGTGGCTGAAAGCCAATGGCCTGCCCTGCTATGGAACAGCCTACGATAGCCCCGAGGAAACAAAAGCCCGGCTGGACGCATGGATGCGCGGGAGCAAAGAGATACTGCGCCAATGGATCACAGATAAGCGATACCGTGAACTGATCTCCTGCGCCCACGGCGGCTGGTATCAGGATGATGTAATTTTTGAGCCCTTGGCTGAACACTTTGTGGCGAACCACCTGTTTGATGAACTGCGGTTTCTCTGCGAGCGCGGCATCCGTTTTTCCGTGGAAGATATGCTGTCCACCATTCAATCTGAGAAAGAGGAGCATGGGACGCTTGATATAGAAACAATTCGGTACATAGATGTTCCAAGCTATGTGTCAGGCCGCAGTTATTCCCATTTGGGGGAAATCGCAAAATACAGGAAACGGGCGCTTGATCAGATTATCCGCTATACAGGCTATCTGGAGCAGATCCACGCGCCTGCGGAGTATTTGGAACAGGTAAAGGTCCTGCAAAAGAGCGTTTCGGATCTGACAATCAAAACAAAAGATTTGAAACCATTCCGATTTCGGCTGTGAAAGTAATTTTCTGAAAGGAGAGTGTGGGCGCATGAGCCGAATCGTTGATGAACCCTATTTCACCCACAGTGCCTACAGCGCCTTCACCACCGGCATCCAGGTAAAATGCCCCAAGTGCCACGGCGCGGGTATGGTGACAGCGGACGATGATAACGCCTATTTCCGCTGCCTAAGCTGCGGCCATCAGGAGACGCACCGGCGACCGGACGATCTACCGCTACGATGTCCATAACCAGTGCAAAAACTGCGGCAGATACTATCGGGTGGATATTGAAGATGAGGAAAAGCAGCGCTTTCCTGTCCTCCATGTGGCCTGCCCCTATTGCGGGGCAACCATGCCGGGCGCGGTACACAAGACGGTAGAGGCGTTCTCCTATACGGTGCTGATATTCAGAACGGACGAGAACCTTATTTCGGCCTGGAACTGTGGTTTTTGACCTCCTTCCAGGGTAAGCCAGTCTGGGCCCTCAACCGGGAGCACCTTGCCTATCTGATCGGCTATCTCAGCGCCGACCTGCGGGAAAAGCCGCCGGGAAGCCGAAAATGACCCAGGCAGACCATCTTCCCACCTTTATGAAAACCGCAAAGAACCGGGAACGGATCGTGAAGCTGCTGAAGAAGCTGCAGGAGGGATAAGGATGGATCAGAAAGTTCTTTATATCGGCCAAATTCTTACTCTGACGCGGTTTTGGGCGACGGGAGAACCCTGCCTGTGGATCACCGACCCGGAGCAGATCGGGATGCCAAAATGGAATTTGTAGGAGGCCACCCGGACGAATACTGCATTTTCCTGAAAAATCTGACTGAAACAGAGTTGTCACAGATCACATCTCTGGACGGTGCTCCACTGGATGTGAGAGAAGAACTGCGACAGCACTTAAAGGGAAAGGAGAAACCCTATGGCACTACAAGATAAGAAAATCATGCCTCCCCCTTGGCTGGCCCACCGGGAGATCGAGCGATACTCCATTGGCTGGCGCATGGGCTATGGGGAGGATTACATATACCGATTTGGCGATTGGCTGGACACCCTCTCCCCGGAGGAGCGGACGGAATACCGCGCTCTCTTTCCCGAGCCGGTGACCTGGAAGGGCTGGTGGGAGGACGAGGACAGCAGCGAAGTGCTGGTACACGGCGACTTCCTGGTGGAGGCATGGCAGCCGGAGGGCCGGCCCAAGTACACCCGCCAGTGGCTCCAGCAGGAGTTTGCCGCCGGGAGGACGCGGGAACTGTGCCTGTTCTGGGGCCATCAGCCTGCCGAGGACGGCCAGCTGACAAAAAGCTGCCTCAGCCAGTGGTGGATGGAGGACTTCTATACGACGGCTGCCCCCTACCTCTGCATGGAGCAATACATGATGGCTGCCAAGGCCGAGCTGTTCGGCGACAAAGAGATCCGGGACCAGATTTTGAAATGCAGCGACCAAAAGCAGATCAAGGCTCTGGGCCGCAAGGTGCGGGGCTTTGACCAGAAGGTATGGGACAAGTTCAAGTACGCCATTGTGCTGCTTGGCAACTGGCACAAATTCAGCCAGAACCGCGAACTGCGGGAGTTTCTCCTCTCCACCGGGGACAGTGTGCTGGTGGAGGCCAGCCCCTACGATAACATCTGGGGCATCCGGCTCCCGGCCAGTTCGCCGGAGGCCCAGGACCCGATGAAGTGGCGTGGACGGAACCTACTTGGCTTTGCGCTGATGGAGGTGCGGGACGAGCTGCGCAGAGTGACACAGAATGAAATGCTTTGCGATTGGAGTATGGTATGGCAGAAATGAAACTTTATGAACTGGTCAACCACTACCACATCGGCACGGAACTGACCTGCGCCGAGGCCGTGTTCATGGCCTGCAATGTGCTGCGGCGCTTTTACCGTGGCGGTAGGGATCATCGGTCTGATGACTGCAAAAGAAGGTCAGACGGATGTGGACAACATGGAAGGCTACCAAATGATTTCCGAATTGACGGACTTATGCTGGGCTTCTACGGAACGCTCCACTGTGTCGAGCTGCAAAGGCTGGAGATCGTGGGCTACGAAAACCCCTGCCACGCCATTGTGGAGGCGCTGGCCAAAAAGCTGGAGGCTGCTGGCGGACCGCAGGATCTTCCGCCCGGTAAACGGAGGACAACTGGGCTGCTGATGTGCGGGAAAGCGAGGGATTACATGAAAGACTTTTCCCAATACGGAAACAGACCGGACGACCAGTGGGAGATGCTGCCTTGGATACCCGATCCGCGTCCGCCCTTCAAAATCTGGGTGAAGCCGGAGCAGATCGCGCCATTCTTCCTCATTCCCCACCACCCCTATGCAATCTCCCTTCTGCTGAAGATCAGCGACGGATTCCGGGCGGAAGAATTCCGACGGCTGGGACTGACTGGCAGCAGCGAGGATTGGGAGCGGCTGGTCCGGGGCGTGATCCGGGAGTTCGAGAAAAACAACAGCGCCAGGGATCTGTTTCACTTCGACTCCGACGAGGATGTGTTCTGCGTGTACTCCCAATACATCGACGATTTGATGATGCTGGCCAAACTGATCCGGGCGGCCTGTGCCGATGAAAAAACGATGGGGATGTATCTGAACATGAGCGAGGCAGCGAAAACATGAAAGAGTTGACCACTCAAACAGGAATCATAGTAAAATGCAGGAAAACGGCCATTGAATTTTTCCAAAATGCTCAGTCAGCGGATTCCTTTTCTGCGTTGAAGATTCCAAGGAATTCCAAGGTATAGCGGTTGAGTTTTATGATTTGATTCTGGAAAACGATCATCCTCACAGCTTTGCTGGGCTGTCAGGGCGATTATGACATTGCGATACAAATCAATGAGTTGACTGGCACTATGTCGGGTTGGCATTGGTTCAAATGAGGGAAATGGAATGATCGAGTACATCAAAGCTCTTTTGGAAAAGCGCACCAGAGGGTGAACCACCAGTCATCCTCTATGAAGTGGATACCGAAAATGAGCGGCTGGTCCTCCGCTCCATCGACATTTTGCAGATGGCCGCACCCACAACATCCCTGACCTTTACGACGGTGTCATCGAGATCACGCCGATCCCCACCGTGGAGGAATTGAACGCGCGTCTAAAATTCCAATTTCGTTATATGCGGGCCATTGGTGAGGAGTTCCTGTTGTTTAAGGCACGGATCTGCCTACCGGGAAAACGGCCCCGAGCAAAACGCCTGGATTGTCAGCCGGGACGGAGCTGTGCTGTCCCGTTTCTGCCTGGGGGATGGCATTCAAGATTGTGTGGTAAAAAAGATGGCACCATCATTACCAGCTACTTTGACGAAGGTGTATTTGGTAATTACGGTTGGGATGAACCTCTGGGTGCTTGCGGCCTGATTGCATGGACATCGGAGGGAACTCCTCTCTGGAAGAATGAGAAGTATTCCATCTATGACTGCTATGCCATCAGCCTGGACGAAGAAGAAAATCTGTGGTTCTATTATTACGATGAATTCCAGCTGGTGCGGACGACCTTTAAAGAGGATCTTGTGTTTGAACCGCCAATCGAAGGAAGCGGAGCTTTTTCTGTTGCCCCGTCTGGTGATACTTTTCTGTTTCAGGGCGGGTATCAGGAACATAACAAATTCTACTTCCTTACGCTCACGGTGGTCACCTTGGGCAAAAGCGGAAGGCTATTCCCACCTGTGACGGAAACAAAGTCGCTGTGGAGCAGTGCAGTCTGCTTTGCAGCCGGATGTTGTTCCTCGGGAAAAACGGCGTTCTCTATGGCGGGGTACTTGGTGAAAGCGAGGCATGACAATGGTTGAGATCAATCGTGTCTGGCTCAATGTGGATACAGACACCAACAAAATCACACTATTCAGCCGTCCCCGTGTATCCATCCATGTAGATGAGTACATTTGGGGTTTGATCGAAGAACATATCGTGAAGCCCCATAAGCTCATGCGCAGCGAAAAGCACAAGTATCTGCTGAAAACTGCGTTTGGCCGATTTGATTCGGTGCGGCACCAATATTATCCACTTTCCCCGTACAACGGGCCGCTTCGGGAAGGCGTCAAGCCGGACAGCGCAAACGGATGGTATCCCCGTGAGGACTTTGCAGGTTCTGAGGAACGCACCACCTGGTTCTCTCCTGATAAAATCTGGACAAACTGCGGCAACAAGGTTCTGGATGTCAATATTGACGCTGCCAATGTAAGCGAGAGCATCACCCCCAGAGAATACGCAGACTTGCTGTTTGATGGGATCGGGGCAGCACTGGTGTTTAACTTCAAAGGCTCAAGCGCGAGGAGCTTGATGAGCTGAAATCCAAGATTGACTGGAGCATGGTAGAGAGTTTTCCCTTTCCCGCACCCTTTGAGGAGCAGCAGTACATTGGGGACGAGGGCAAAATTCATGTGTATTCCTGGGATGGCCGACAGGAAACGACCCTTGTAGGTCCTTATTCCGTGCGGAAATTGTATCTGGAACATTTCGGAAAATTGTGAGGTGAGCACATGGCAAAGGGCATTCGTGAACGCCTGCTGGAGCAGGCAATAAAGTTCCATCAATGGCAGGAAGCCACTTATCCCGGCAAAACCAGCGAGGAGCTCGGCGGTGAGTGGGGCCGATAAATATCCCCATCAGGTTGCGGCAGTCAAGGCCGAGGTCGCCTATTTCAACCTGGACTATGAAAAGGCGCTGGCTTTGGATCTGGCCATCCTTCCCAGGCTGGAGGAGTGGTATTACAGCAATGTGAGCGATGAGCACATGATCGCCATGACGGTGGCGGCCATTCGGCTCCATCGAGAGCAGGAACTGATTGAGGCGCTGACGAAGGAACAGGCGCGCATCCGGGCTGAGAACGGCCTCCCCCAGCTGGATCGTTTCTGTGACATTCTGATGGACTACCTCAAGCGGGGCGTGATGCCCTTTGCCGACAATGACAAGAACTACCCTTACCATGAATCGGAGGAGCCCCAGACGAAGGAGCAGCTCTGGGCAAAGCTGGTGGAACAGAATAAGAAGCTCTCGCCGGACGATCCCGATGCCAGGCGGAAACTCTATAACCACTGCTGTATGTTCGGAACTGCCAGAGATGCCGTAGATCTCTTTGAGGAGATTCAAGGTGTGCCCATGGCTGACTCCTCCTATCGGGACGCAATCGCCCGCTATCTCTATTTGGGCGAACGGGAGAAGGCGCTCCAGACAGCGGAGCGGTTGGCAACATCGCAGCTGTGGGCAGTTGCCGGTCCGACACAGGTGCGTCCCATGTCCTTCTTTGGATGAGAACGGGTGTTCCAGCAGATCAAAACTGGAAACCGGATGAGGACGAGGAGGACCCTGATATGGACATTTTTGAAGCAGTGCCAGAAGTGGCATGAGGAGGACAAACACCTGAAAATCGTTGAGCTGGAGGAACAGGGTGAAAACAGCTTCGCCATCTCCGCCTACTGTGAAAAGCTGCTGCCTAAGCACACCCGCTGCATTTGTAGGCATTGAATGCCATATCCCGGAGTGACCGTGGCTACACCTCCCTACGCCTGGCACGGGCAAGCGTTGGAGAACTATGCCAACATTGTGACCACGACGAGGTACCCTAACTTTATAAGGGAGATAATGCCCTGCGGCGGGCCATCGAGGCGCTGGAGTCCGTCCGCAGTGGCGATTGGTGACAAGTCCCAGTGGAATAGCGTGGATGGCCTACCAATATCTTTGGGCAGGAGGCCATCCCCCTACGCCTCAGCGCGTTGGGCGGAGCTGACCCGGAGGACGAGAGTGACGCCCCAGCGGTGATCCGCAAGCGTCAGGAGTGAGACGCAAAAGCGACCAGAGACTGAGACGAGAGTGACCACAGGCGTTCACCGGCTTTGTGCTGTCCGGCGGAGAATAATAAAAGAGCAGTTCATCCGACATGAAGGAAAAATGGGACATCACCGTGGATGAATACGACGCCAGTGAGGAAGAAGGATGACGACGCACTGGTATTCGAGGTAGGGTGATATACTGCCGTCTGGTCTGGCGCCTATCCCATTCCCAACGGCGAAGCGGAA
>VOFD01001238.1_pt1 | contig 10698 bp, 28 predicted proteins | sample 5384101 | NCBI WGS metagenome assembly VOFD01 (sample SAMN12384723, study PRJNA508395) | human gut metagenome | isolation source: healthy gut C | host: Homo sapiens
AGATGTTTTTTTGAAATCTTTTCAGCACTTGGAACAGTAGGAATTTCAACAGGGATTACAAGACAACTGACAATGCTTTCTAAAATTGTGATTGTTTTATTAATGTATTGTGGTCAGTAGGAAGTTTAACTTTAGCTTTAAGTCTTTCAAGAAAAAAGAAAATTTCAAATTGTAAAAATCCAGTAGAAAAAATAGCTATTGGGTAGGAGGAGTTATGAAAACAGTATTAATTATAGGAATGGGACGTTTTTTGGTCACCATCTAGCAAGTAATATGATTTCACTTGGAAATGAAGTGATGATCGTAGATAAAGATGAATCTCGTTTAGAAGATCTAACAAAACTGATTTCGAATATTAAAATAGGGGACTGTACAAATGAAGATGTTTTGCAAAGTTTTGGTGTCGCTAATTTTGATATTTGTTTTGTTTGTATTGGAACAAATTTCCAAAGTAGTTTGGAAATTACAAGTTTGCTCAAAGAATTAGGCCAAGTATGTTATTTCTCAAGCAACAAGAGATATACACGCTAAATTTTTATTAAAAAATGGGGCGGATGAGGTTATTTATCCTAATCGTGACAGTGCTGAAAAATTAGCAGTGCGTGTAAGTAATGATAATTTGTATGATTATGTTGAATTGGATAATGAATATTCTATTTATGAAATTCCTGCATTACGTCAATGGTTAGGAAAAACAATTAAACAAATTAATATTCGAGCACTTTTCATATTTATATCATAGGAATCAAAAAAGATAATAAAACAGATTTTTTACCTTCGGTAGATTATGTTTTTAATATAGAAGATCATCTTTTAGTTATAGGAAAGAAAAAAGATGTTGATATGATTCTAAAAATGTATGTCATGATGATCTTGGTGATTTTATGAAAGAAAAATTAAGGTATTTAGTTTATTTTGGTATTATTATTTCGATTGAATTATTTTGTTCATTTACTTTAAATTCAATGGGAATTAGGAAAGAAAATATTTTAATGGTATTTATTGTAGGAGTTTTATTAATTGCTACATTTACTAAAAGGATATTTTTATGGTTTATTAGCGACTATTGTTAGTGTATTATGTTTTTAACTTTTTATATATTGACCCTAACTATGATTTTCATATTAGTGATCCTAATGATTTTATGCTTATTCTTTTCTTTTTTGATGACTTCTGTTATTGCTTGTAGTTTAACGGATCGTTTTCAAAAAACAAATTATTATTTCTAAAAAGAATGAAGGTATTTCTAAACGATTATATAGCTTATCAGAAAGATTATTGAACGTTTCAGGGATCGAATATATTTTATTAAAAGGAAATCAATATATTGAAGAAAGTATTCAAATAAAAACAAATATTTCCTTGGAAATAAAAGAAGAAAGTAAAAATGTAATTCCTATTATAGGAATGAATCGAGTTTTAGGAAGTATTGAAATATTAAGTCATCAAGGACTCAATGAAGATCAAATGATTATCATTAAAGCAGCTGCTAACCAATTAGGAAATGCTTTAGAAAGAGAACTTACTTATTTAGAAACAAGAAAAATAAAGGTAGCGATGGAAAGAGAACATATGCTTAACAGTATGTTAAGAAGTATCTCACATGATTTAAGAACACCACTTACAGGAATCGTTGGAGCAAGTCAACTCATGATGAATCAAGATCATCTTACAAATGAGGATGTTTATTCACTTGCAAAAAAGACATACATGATCAAGCACATTGGCTTACTCAAATCGTTGAAAATATTTTAAACATGTCTAAAATAGAAAGTGGAAATTTAGTTTTACATAAAAACTTAGAAGTTGTAGATGATTTGATTTATGAAGCAATACAACATTTACCTGAATTAGAAAAAAGAAATATGGTTGTAGATGTACCTCAAGATTTATTATTTATTAATGTAGATGGTAAATTAATGGTTCAAGTATTTATTAATATTTTAAATAATGCAATCAAGTATACAAAAGAAAAAGATCAAATTACGATTCATGTAAAGAAATTAGAAGATGAAGTACAGTTTATGATTAAAGATACAGGATCTGAAATTTCTAAAAAATTTTAGATCATATTTTTGAAGAATTTGTAACAGATACCAATGTTTCTAATGATAGTCAAAAGGAATTGGTTTAGGGTTAGCTATTTGTAAAGCAATTGTTCAAGCTCATGGTGGAAAAATTTGGGCTAAGAATGAAAAAGATGGAGCATGTTTTATTTTTTACTATTCCTAGTGATAAGGAGTTGAATGTATAATGAATGATTTAATTATGATTGTAGAAGATGATCCATATATTTCTCATTTTTTTGCAAATGTCTTTTGAACAAGAAGGATATCGTATATTAATGACAACAAAGGGTCATGAAGCATTAAGTCTTTTTTATAGTCATCAACCTGATATCGTTATTTTAGATTTAGGTTTACCAGATATTGATGGTCTTGAAGTAATTCAAGAAATTAGGAAAATTTCTTCAAAACCTATTATTGTTGTTTCTGCACGATTAGAAGAACAAGAAAAAAATCAAAGCACTTGATTTAGGAGCAAATGATTATGTTGTAAAAACCATTTTATATGGGAGAGCTTTTTAGCTAGAATTAGAGTTGCTAAAAGATTATCTAAAAAGAAGATGAAGAAATAAAGAAATATCAAAAGGATTATTTAGATGTTGATTTTATTTCTAGAAAGGTATTAATAGATCAAGAAGAAATTCATTTAACACCGATTGAATTTAATCTTTTAAAGCTTTTAATTGAACATCGTGGTAAAGTATTAACACATAATTATATTCAAAAAAGAAATTTGGGGTTATCAAGATCATTCTAATCAAAATGCATTAAGAGTATTTATGGCTACTCTTCGTCGAAAAATAGAAAAAGATACGAATCATCCTCATTTTATTGTCACAGAAGTAGGCGTTGGTTATTATTTTAAAGATTAACAAGGGAAACCTTGTTTTTTTTATTTCCTAACAATTAGGAAACACAATTAATGTTGTGTAAAAAAAAATTACTGTTATAATGATAATAAATGGAGGAAAAAAGATATGTTAAATGATCGACAAATGCATGTAATTGATCTATTGAATGATAAAAAATGGATTACTGGAAAAGAGATGGCGCATATTCTAAATGTTACAGATCGTACGATACGTAATGATATAGAGAATATTAATCAATTTTTACGATTGTTTGTTAATTAGTGCTGATAAAAGGAAAGGTTATCATATTGATCAAACACTTTTATCAAAAACAAGATATTGAACCCAAGGAAATTATTCCACAAACATCACATGAAAGATGTGTTTGGTTAATACAGGAATTATTGTTTAAAGAAAGTGAAATTAACTTAATTCAATTGCAAGATCGAGTTTTTATTAGTGGATATTCGATAGATAATGATTTAAAGAAAATTAGAAGAATGATTAGTAGTTATTCAAGTTTAAAAATTGTTCGTAATAAAAATACAATTTATCTAGTAGGAGATGAAGCAGATAAAAAGAAAACTTTACAAAGATTTGCTGACAGAAGAAACTAAAGGGAATTTTATGAATTTAAATTCTATTGCTGATTTATGGGAAAATTTTGATTTATTAGAAGTTAAAGATATATTAGAAGAAGTTTTGTGAAATGAATGATTACTATATTAGAGATGTGAGTTTTCCTATGATTATGATACATGCAGGTGTTTCAATAGAAAGAATTATTAATCATAACTATATTGAAGATAAAACTTATAATGAAAAACTGAAGGATAGTTTAGAATATAAGGTGGCGAAAGATTTTTTTTTTCCAAAAGTTTCGCAAGTGATACATATACCCGTTATTGAAGATGAAGTGGTTTTATTTTCGTATCTTTTATTGGGGAAAAAGTGGAAAATTCTATAATAGAAATAGAAAAGAAAGTGAAAATTTGAAATATATTTTTATACAATTATAGATAAAATAAAGGAATATTTTGGTATAGATCTTTCAAATGATTATGATTTAAAACTTGGATTAATTACACATTTACAGTCTTTATTGGAAAGACAAGTGAATAATGTTAAAGTTACAAACCTTTATTTAAAGGAAATTAAAAGAAAATACCCTTTGGTTTTTGAAATGGCAGTACATTCTGGTGAGGTTATTACTGAATGCACAGGATACACTATTAACGAAAACGAGCTGGCATTTTTTGCTTTACATTTGGGAGCAACTTATGAAAGAAGCCAAAGTATGTATCGTCATCGGGGAATAGTCATCATTCCTCACAATCAAATGTTATCTATACCTTGTGTAGAAAAATTAAAAAATAGATTTGGGGAGAGAATGGAAATTCTTGAGATATTTCATTTTTGAAGAATTGCAGGTTGAACAATGTCAACCAGATTTCATTTTAACAACAGTTCCCTTAAAACATCAACTTGACATACCAACTCTTCAAATAACTTTATTTGTAAATAACGAAGATGAAAGTAAAGTATTTCAGCTTCTTAATGAATTAGATAATAAGCTTTATCACAATGATGTGGTGAAGATGTTAAAAAAACTTATTAAAAAAATTTATTTCATGTTCATCAAACATTTCATGATACAACAGAAATTTTAAATTATTTATGTGATGAATTGATAGATAATGATTTAGCTACAAAAGCATACAAAGAAGATGTTTTTAAAGAGAAGCAGTCTCAGCAACCTCATTTATGTATGGTTTTGCTGTTCCACATTCTATAGAAGTATCTACCAAAAAAATCATGTATTTCTGTATTGATTTTAGATAGAAGTGTGAAATGGGAGAATTTGATGTGAAATTTATTATTTTATTGGGAATTAGAGAAACAGATAATCATTTATTAAAAATATTTTTGATTGGTTATCAAGTATTGTCGCTAATTCAAAGAAATTTGAACAATTATTAGAAGTAAATAATTATGAAGAATTTATGAAAGAAATTATCGCTTAGGAGCTAATGAAGATGACAAAAGAAATATATATAAATGCACCTTTAACAAGAAGAGTGCTTAGTTATTTTATTGATTGGTATTTAGGAGCACTTTTGCTGCTTTTCCAATTGCTGTGGTTTCACAAAAATTGTATGGAACAATGTTAAAACAAAATTTATTAAAAATTCAACAACCTTATGGATTTATTGCGGGGATTATAGGAGTAATTTTTTGCTTTGTTTTTACTACATTTATATTCCTTTCTTTGTTTATAAAGGACAGACTGTAGGAAAACGAATATGTAAAGTTAAAATTATTCAAAATAATAATCAAGAAGTATCGTTAAAATCATTGGTTTTTAAGACAAGGTTTAGGAATGATTGTAATTGAAGGTATTTTGTGAGTGCAAGTGCATTGTGGCATCAACTTGTTTCTTTATGCATACACGTAAATATTGTTTCAATGATGATGTATGTTGGGTTTGTTGTGGGAGGAATAAGTACGTTGATGATTATTTTTACCAAGGAACATCGTGCAATACATGACTATATAGGAAATACAAAGGTTGTAAGTGTTTGATTTCCTATTGCTAAGGAAACGTCTCTATCAGCCTAAAGATAAAAGAAATATTTATAATAATAGATGTAAAGATATTGGAGGAACAAAAATGGACAATTTAGAGTTAGTTAGTTTTCAAATTATTTCTGCGGTAGGTGTAGCAAAATCATTTTATATTGAAGCAATGAAAATTGCTGAAAAAAGGTGATTTTGATTTAGCTAAAGCAAAAATAAAAGAGGGAGATCAGGAATTTGTAAAAGGACATGAAGCACATGCAGGTTTGATACAAAAAGAAGCAAATGGTGAAAAAGTTGTACCAAATATTTTATTGATGCATGCAGAAGATCAACTTATGTCTGCTGAAACAATTAAAATGATGGCTCTTGAAATTATAAAATTGAACCAACGTCTTTATTCGTTAGAAAAATAAAGAAGGGAGAAGGAGAATGAAAAAAAATTTATTTATTTTGTAGTGCAGGAATGTCAACAAGTATGTAGCGAGTAATATGCAAAGTGTCGCTAATGCACATAATTTGCCTATTAAAGTGGCAGCTTTTTCACACAATAAACTTGAAGAAATTATAGAAAAAGATACCCCTGATTGTATTTTTACTAGGTCCACAAGTGAAATATATGTATGAAGAAACAGTTGAACAATTTGGAAATACAGGTATTCCTATTGCGGTCATTGATCAAGCGGATTACGGTATGATGAATGGTGAAAAAGTGTTAAAATCAGCAATTAAACTGATTAAATCAAATAAAAAATAGAAAGAGGACAAGTCTTATGATGAAAAAACTTGAAAAATACTAATGCCTCTAGCGGAGGCGATTGGGAGAAATAAGTACCTCATGTCAATTCGTGATGGTTTTCTTGTTTCAACTCCATTATTAATTGGAGGTTCTATCTTCTTATTGATAGCGAACTTTCCAATTCAAGGTTGGATTAATTTTTAGAAACAACTGTGGTTAATTCTTCAACAGGACAGACATTAGCATCTTTTATTTCAAAACCAGCAGGGGCTACTTTTGATATTATGGCAATCTTTGCTGTAATTGGTATAGCGTATTCCTTTGCTGGAAAAATGAATACAAATAAGATATTTGTGCAGCCGTTGCCGTTGTTTCATGGTTTTTAATTATGCCATATTCAATTAGCGGTAGTGTTGATGTGGCAGGTAAAAGCAGTTGATGTAAGTTTAAGTGGTATTCCTTTAGGTTGGGTAGGATCAAAGGGTATTTTTGTCGGAATTATGTGTGCTTTTTTATCAGTCCATATTTATACATATGTGGAACGTAAAGGTTGGACAATTAAAAATGCCAGCAGGTGTTCCACCTACAGTTGAAGAATCATTTGCTGCGTTAATTCCAGCGGCGATGGTAATGATCGTATTCTTTACAATTAACTTATTATTTGGTTTTTAGGTACAAATGTATTCCAAATTATTTTTGAATTTTTACAAACACCATTATTAAATTTAGGAGATACATTAGGAGCAATGGTTGTTGCTTATATTTTCTTACATTTATTTTGGTTCTTTGGAGTAAATGGTGGTTCGGTTGTTGGTGCCGTATTCAATCAATTTTACAAACATTATCAGCAGGAAATATTGCTGGTGAACATCATATTATTTGCCAACAATTCCAAGATTTATTTGCTACTTTTGGTGGAGCAGGATCTACTTTATCATTAGTTATTGCGATGCTTTTATTCTGTAAATCAAAACGTATTACAAATTTAGGTAAACTCTCTTTTGTTCCTGGTATTTTTGGAATTAATGAACCAATTGTTTTTGGATTACCAATTGTATTGAATCCAACATTATTAATACCTTTTGTATTAGTTCCAACAGTGAATATTGTTATTTCATATTTTGCAATGGCTATGAATTTAGTACCAATTTGTTCTGGAATTAATATTCCTTGGACAACACCAATTGTTATTTCTGGTTTCCTTGCAACAAATTGGGCAGGAGCTCTTTTACAAGTGTTGTTATTAATTTTAGGAATCTTTATCTATATGCCATTTATTAAAATAATGGATAAACAATATCTTGAAGAAGAAAATAATATGCAAAATGATGAAGAAGAAGAGGATGATATTTCATTAGATGATCTTTCATTTGATGATTTGTAGGAGATGAAAATTTATGAAAATAATCATGATTTATGACCAAATTCAATCAGGTGCTGGTATTAAAGACGATCATGATATTCCTTTAGGAGCAAAAAGGAAGCTGTTGGTCCGGCAGTTATGATGGAACCATTTTTAAAGAAAGTAGATGGAAAAGTCGTGGCATGTCTTTATTGTGGAGACGGGACGTATCTAAAAAATCCTGACGAAGTAAGTCGAAAATTATGCGCAATGGTGAATAAATTAAAACCTGATGTTGTAATGTGTGGTCCTTGTTTTAATTATTTGAATTATGGAAAAATGGCAGCAAGAATTGCTTACGATATTAATCAAAATACATCTTCTAAAGCAATTGCGGCCATGTCAGATGATAATCAAGAAACGATTAACGAATATAAAGATAAATTATGTATTATTAAAAACACCTAAAAAAGGGTGGTATAGGTTTAAATGAGTCTTTAGAGGGAATGTGTGTTCTTGCAAAGGCTCTTTACCAAAAAAGAAATTGAAGAATTTAAAGAAAAATTTTGTTTTTTAGGATGCTGTTTAGCATCCTTTCTACTAGGAGGAAAGAAAATGTGGGGAATAATAGCAACATGGCGTATGGCTGTTGGAAGAATTAGTGAAGCAAGCCATATTTTACAAGAAAAAGGAGATGCAGGAGATGCAATAGAAACAGCAATAAAAGCAGTTGAAGATTTTCCTTATTATAAATCAGTTGGTTATGGAGGACTTCCTAATGAAGAAATGGAAGTAGAGTTAGATGCAACTTATATGGATGGAAATACATTAAGTATTGAGCAGTTGCGGCTATTAAAGATTTTGCAAATCCGGTATCAATTGCTAGACGCTTATCTAAAGAAAAAGTAAATAATATTTTAGTTGGAGAAGGGGCTGAAAAAAATTTGCTCATAAAGAAGGCTTTGAACGTAAAAATATGCTTACAGACCGCGCTAAAATTCATTATAGAAATAGAGTGAAAGAAGTCCGTGAACAAGAAATAAAACCTTATGCAGGACATGATACAGTTGGTATGGTATGTCTTGACCAACAAGGAAAATGACATCAGCAACTTCAACAAGTGGTTTATTTATGAAGAAAAAAGGACGTGTTGGAGATTCACCAATAGCGGGTTCAGGATTTTATGTTGATTCAAGTGTAGGTGGAGCTTCAGCAACTGGATTGGGAGAAGATCTAATGAAAGGATGTATTTCTTATGAAATCGTTCGCTTAATGGCAGAAAGGTATGCACCCTCAAGCGACTTGTGAAAAAGCAGTTAATCAACTTGATCATCGTTTAAAAGAAAGAAGAGGTCATGCAGGGGATCTATCGTTAATTGCAATGAATAATAAAGGAGAATGGGGAGTTGCAACTAATATTGAAGGATTTTCATTTGCGGTGGCAACGGAAAATCAAGAACCAATTGTTTATCTTACAAAAAATAAAGATGGAAAATGTATTCATGAAGTTGCAAGTCAAGAATGGCTTGATCATTATATGAAAACAAGGATGGCACCTTTAGAGGAAAAATAGTATGGAAGAAGAAATTATAAAAAAAATAGATATGCTTTCTTTTAAGAATGATTGAGGGATATTAAAACGATTGTAAAAATGCCAAGTGTTGGAAGGAACTTTTCAACAAGGGGCACCTTTTGGTAAAAAGATATTGCTTTAACACTTGACAAGGTTTTAGAAATTGCTCAATCTTTAGGGTTTGAAACAAAAATTTAGATCATTATATAGGATATGCACAATATGGTAAAGGTGAAGATTATATTGGCATTATTGGACATTTAGATGTTGTACCTACAGGTTTAGGTTGGAAACATCCCCATTTAGTGCGTATGAAGAAGATGGATATATTTATTCACGAGGAATATTAGATAACAAGGGTCCAATTATGACATGCTTGTATGCATTATATGCGATTAAAGAACTAAATATTAAACTTCATAAGCCTGTAAGAATTATTTTTGGCTGTGATGAAGAAACTGGATTTAAAGATTTAGAGTATTATTTAAAACATGAAAAGCCGCCAGTCATGGGGTGGACACCGGACTGTAAGTATCCTGTGGTTTATGCAGAAAGAGGAAGAGCTGTTATTGAAATAAGTGCTAAAGAAAAACAAGTTGATGAATTTTTTTGTTTATTAATAACTATTTTTTAAATGCTAATACGAATGCAGAAAAACTCGGTTTAGATTTTAAAGATGAAGAATTTGGTATAAATGAAATGCGTAATTTTGTATTGAAACATGAAAAAAGTAAACTTGTTTTTTTCGGTCACATTTTCTTATCCTGCAAATATGACGCTAGAAACAATTGTTGAAACAATTAGAGAAAAGCAAAAAACATGGAAGTAACATGTGTTCAACATTATTTTCCTGTAAAATTTGAAAAAGATTGCCCAATGGTTTCTTTGTTGTCTAAGGCTTATGAAAAAATAACGCATTTAGATGGAACACCTGTTACCACTACAGGAGGAACTTACGCTAAATTAATGCCTCATATTGTTCCTTTTGGTCCAAGTTTTCCGGGTCAAAAAGGTATTGGACATCAACCAAATGAATGGATGAAAATTGAGGATTTGAATACAAATGCAAAAATATATGCATTAGAATTTATTATTTAGGAATGTTATAGGAGAGAGTATGGAAAGAATAATCGAAATATGTTGTGGAAGTTATGAAGATGCTTTAAATGCTTATCATGGTGGAGCAAAACGCATTGAAGTTAAATAATGCTTTACATTTAGGTGGTTTAACACCATCTCTAGCAACTTTAAAATTAACAAAAAAGAATACAAATTTAAAAAATTATTACAATGATAAGACCAAGAGGTGCAGGATTTTGTTATAACGAGATTGAATTTGAAGTGATGAAAGAAGATGCAAAGTCTTTATTAGAAAATGGAGCCGATGGAATAGCTTTTGGTTGTTTAAATAAAGATGGTTCTATTTGTATTAAACAAACAAAAGAAATGATAGAAATCATAAAAAGTTATCAAGGAGAAGTTGTTTTTCATCGTGCATTTGATTGTGTTGAAGATCCCTATACTTCGATAGAATTATTAATTGAATTAGA
>VOFD01002914.1_pt1 | contig 10678 bp, 6 predicted proteins | sample 5384101 | NCBI WGS metagenome assembly VOFD01 (sample SAMN12384723, study PRJNA508395) | human gut metagenome | isolation source: healthy gut C | host: Homo sapiens
TTGAGCCATTTCCTCTGGCAAATGCCTGCAATTCCTCTTTTGCATTCTCATCAAGATATGCAGCAAACATCTGCATAAAAGAGTTCAGCTGACGGGACAGCGTGCTTTGCACATAGTTCAGGAAATTGAACGGGAACATATCATCAGGCCGGCTATCCAGCTTCTTCAGGATAACACCAACTTTATCCGGAATAGCACCGTCAGGGATGCCCTTTTTAACCCAAGAATCCATGCAGAAAGCTACAAACTGTCTTTCAAGTACCGCAGATGCTTTGAGAAAAATTTTGGGTGGCGTAACGTTGCCGGCAATCATTTCTAGAGGGTCGGCATAGAAATACAAATCGTGAGGTTTTGCATTTGCAATAGCCAGGGTTAATGCATTCCCATCCTTACGTCCGGCACGTCCAGCACGCTGCAGAAACTGGCTCTGCGCAGGAGGCATGCTGCACAATATAACAGTGGACAAGTCACCAATATCAATACCCATTTCCAAAGTCGGTGTACAGGACAATACATTTGGATCCCAGAGTTCCTGAGTATCTTTACCACGCTTAAAGTCAGTTTCAAGCTGCTCTCTATTTGGGCGCTCCAACAAACCTGTATGCTCTCTTGCGTTGATACGCACAAGATCTCCGGCACTATAAAGGCGACCGTAATAATTAATTTCTCCTGTTTCGTATTGCTCCAAGAAACCTCCACAGGTGGAGCGCTGACAAGGCGCACCATTCCAAAGCTCTGCATTTTCAGCTGAAACAGCATATACAGAACCGCATTTATCACAACGCATCTGCACGACATCATCTGTAATGAAAACGCGCTCTTTATTTAATCCATAAATCTTATAGTTGACAGAGGAAGGAACCAGCGATAGTACATTAAGTTTGACTGCCTCTTCCAGAATATATCTGCTGATTGCACGGAAATTGCTTTCCTCAACCATCACTTCACTGCAGCACGATGCGATCCAGTCCACATACTTATTAGATGCAGGCGAATCAAACTCAAAAGATGCCCGCCCGCTACCAATATGCTCTGCGATAAAGCGAGGGGTATTTCGTCCCGACTGGCGACCAGGAAGCCAGCGGTTGCGATCATTCGACAGCATATAGCCGTTTCCGTCCTGCGTCGTATACTCATCAAACACCTTATCTTCAAAGGCACCATTACTGCGCATCAGATTCAGATAACCAATAACCATGCGTTCAAAAGCGGAGCGGCTTTTCTGACGTCAGGACCCCAAGTTCATTGCCGATTCTTTCCTGCACGGCATCGGCAATCTGAGTGATGTCATCCGGAGCAAAGGAAATAACAGAACAGCTGGCCTTTTCAAGCGTTCGGCCAATCTTACCAGCAAGGCCAAACTCAAGCATGATTTCGTACTTGATTCGCTGTTCGATCTCATACATCAGAATCTGCGCCTGCTTATCTTTGCCCAGCTTTCTTTTTTTCAACCATATCCTCATAGGCTTGTTTCCAAGTCAGATTCGAGCAACAAAGAAGCTGACAAACTGTTCATCTGTCATGCGCTCATGCCAGTATCCGATGAATCCATTCTGAAAATCTGCAAGGTTCTGACCGGCGCCGAACTCAGTGCAGTATTTCTGAATAGCAGTTCGCAGCCCGAAGCGCCATGTTCTGGAATTGAAGAAACCGGCTCTATGGGCAGCATCCTGGACATTATCAGAAAACGCCAATGTTTTCTTGTCGTCGTTGAATCTGGACGCAAACATCTGCGAAATGCTCGCACTAATCTCTGTTGCGCTGCGGAGGCCCATCAGCGAAAGACCGCGACGACTGCCACAGCAAGGACAGACATATTGCTTATGATTCTTGGTGCCTGAGGTTCTGATGGGGTTAGGAATCAAAACGTCAACCATTTCGGCACCACAGTTGACACACTCGTCAGTGCCTTCTTCGCCAAGTTTCACTTGCAGGCAGTCTGGGCAAATCTTGGTCGGAATCATGCCAGAGATTCGTTCTTCATGAGAGTGAGGACATCATCACGATTTTTTCATCTGCACGGAAGTACAAATTATAAAACGATTCGAGATTCGTCATTGTGGCGTTGCTACGTTCATTAAGGACAGATACCCAGCCTGTTATTCCGCAATCACGGCAGTTGACAACAGGAAGATATTGCTTAGCCTGTTGCTTATTCAAATCATTTGCAATCTCATAAGTGATTTCTTCCGGGTCAACCCTGGCAACCAAACGACGAAGCTCACGCATCCATAGTTGCACCTGAACGTTCAAAAATGGACGCAGCTTGCCCACGTCACCGGTTCTAGCATGAGAAATCAGCGCAAACAAAGAATTGATCACTGTATCGGAATCAGATAGCGTTTTTAATTCAGGGTAATGCGCTGTCAATTCTTCTGCTATTTTTGAAACCTGATAATATGTACCACCTGTCAGGTTAATTACAGACTGCATAAAGCTATGGTGCATTAATTCATGACCAAGCTGAATTCTGCCCTCATCACTCAGAACATCCAATGTGAAATCAGGGAACCAGTCTTTGACTGCGCTTTGCAAATAAGCGGAAGGCTCATCTTCCGCAGACAGCTTGGCCAGTTCAGCAGCCTGCTCGGCTGTCGGTATCGCAAACTCTGTTACCTCAATACCCGCAAAGAATTCCTGTGGGCTTAAACGATCTTCGGTAATAATGGCGTCTTTATCAAACGGCTCGCCGAAAATCTCTTCAGCATAGCTGAGGATACTGCTATTGTTCTCCTTGGAACCCATTGTTGCAGAGGTGCCAATGCAACAAAGATATCCATCGTAGATACTCAGGCGGCGCTTCAAACGACGCAGCAAACAGGCCAAATCCGTACCCTGCGCACCATCAAAAGTATGCAGCTCATCGACAGCAATATATTTCAAGGTTTCAGAGTCGTTATCCTGCCACAAAAGAGCATCTTTAGGACGCACAAGCAAATAGTCCAACATTTTATAGTTGGTCATCAGAATATCCGGTGCATTGTTCAGCATCGTTTCATGATCTGTGATAACGCCATGTTCACTCATGGTACGAGCCGGTGTATGCTCCTGACCGCCGACATACATACCAACCGTAACATTGCCACGAAGTTCATCGCTTCCATAGATCAATTCTGCGATACGCTTTGCCTGATCTGTTGCCAGGGCGTTCATCGGATAGATAATGAGTGCTTTAATTCCTCGTTCCCCACGATGCTGGTAGCAGTACTCCAGAATTGGGTAAAGGAAACATTCAGTTTTACCGGAACCGGTACCGGTTGCAACTAACGTGGATCTACCATCATCTCCGGTCAGTCGCTCAAAAGCTTTCTGCTGATGCACATAAGGAAGATACGCAGGGTGGATTGCTTCAAAGCAAGTCGGCATCTCCTCCGCCACACGGAACGGAAGGCACACAGCAACATAAGGCTCATGGTAAACAGAGTCCTTTGTTGCCAGCATCTTCTGAACAGAGCCTTTAAATGGCTCGTTGGTCATCGGGAATGTGGTTTCGATGTAGTCCCCAATACCTTTCTGTAATTGTTTAGCAAGTATGGATGGTAACATACTGCAATCCTCCTAACTGTTATTGTGTAATTACAGCATATTTATTTTGGCGAAGCTGGAATGCAGTTCTTCCGCCTTCCAAAATATCGCATATTTGAGTCTGAATACCTTTCTTATTCAAGATGCCTGGCAAGATAGCGCCAGATGCATCTGTCGGTATTTCATCATTCTCTATTGCCCCGCTTCTGTATTCAAATCTAAAGGTTGCGTTTTCCGTGTCCTTTCCATGCTGATTTGCGATAATAACTTCTTCAGCATCTGCGCCTAGAACAACATTCGCGTTATGGGTTACGATAATAATCTGGCGTTCTTCTTTTTTTTCTTCTAATGAACTGAACCAAATCATAATAGATAGATCTGTTATCCAGATCATCTTCTGGCTGATCAATCAGTATCGGACACTTACTGTCTTCAAGACTAATGAGCAACTCCAATAGAACAAGCGCTTTTTACCGGGAGACATTTCTTCTATGGTGTCATTTCCGCTTTTTTTACAACATAGTGAACATTATACCAGTCATCAAAAAGCTGCTGTAAGACTTTCTCAAGGGTATATCCGCTCTTTACGGATAGTCCGCCGTACCCATTTGAATTATCAATTGCTTCCCAAATGTTTGTGAGCAAATCAACTCCATAGTCAGCGTCTCTCAGCTCAGCCAAATCAAACTGATATTTACTTCGAAACGGTGAATAATTCTTGTTATTAAACATATTGGAAAGTGCTCCAATGAACGGCTCGCGTCGCCAGACTACCTTTGCATCAAAAATAAGTGCCGTATCCTTTTGAGTTCCCGTGGAACGAACGACAGTTCCATATTCTTCATATGCTGCGAAATAATCAGACTGCGATTTAAGAATACTCTCCCTCAATTCGGCAATTTTATTTTTATGGCTATCTCGCTGCAATTCTCGCGTTATCGCGCTCTGTAACTTCACCCCTTCGTCGGTGATCCTGACCGTTAATTTCTGAAGTTGCTCGCTCTGTGCAACTTTATCTTTTAGAGTATCATATTCCGATTGATACCCCAAAAGCGCTTCCTTTTTGCTTTTTATCTCAGATGCTATTTTCTCTTTTATTTCATCAATTGCAGGGTTCCACAATGAGCTTATTTTTTTTCGGCGATTTTATCAATCAAATCCAGCAATGAACTTTCGCTTTGTGGAAAATCCTCTCCGAGATAGTGTTCGATATTAAACCCGTCGACGGATTGAAAATAACCTGGAATAGCAACAACTGGTGTTTCTAATTCTGTTAATTTTCCTACTTCTGCAGTCAGTGTTGATATAGCTGAATTAATTGTTTGAATTGTTCTCTCCAATTCTCCAAAACGATCAATTTCCGCCTGACTGACATTTACATTTTCTTCTGCAAGATCGGCCCGCTGAGATTCCAATGTCTTGATTGTTTCCGCAAATGTAGATGAAGCACCTTCTCTTTTTATTTCTTCCTCTACAACTCGGAGCTTTTGAAGTGTCTCAACAAGAGTCTGAATATCTGCTTGCGTTTTTCGTTTAATTTTTTCGATTTTATCCTTAAATACGTCATGCGCTGTACGAATATCAGATTCTTGTAACAATACGCCTTCAATTATTCTGCTAATTGCTGTAGACTCTTCAGGGTTATCAATCGTCTTATTCAGATAGGTTTGTGGGATATAGACAATCTTTCTACCTCCTGTAGTCCCATCTTTCCAAAAAACGGTTGCACCATTAACATTAAAAGGCTTCCTTGAATGCAAAGACGTTTTTTCTTGTTCTTCAACATACTGCAAATCTATAGCACTAGCCAACTGTCGTAACAACAGAGACTTTCCTGTTGATTTACCACCAATAATGCATGTAAGCGAATCGTTGAATACAATGGGCTCTTTCTGAAAATTCTCATCAGAAAATACAATCGACTCGATGATTTGATGAGGGTCTTTTTCCCCAGGTTGATTATTCTGTATCCGCACACGTGCAGCGGGTTCATATATTATTTGCATCAGCCCCTCAAATGAAGGCTCTGATTTTAGCCAACAATGTTTATCACATGCAGGTTTAAATAACCTATCGTATCCATGTGCATCAGATCCCCAAATGCAAGGCTTTATTGATCCAAACTCTCTAATTCTACTTTCTTCTTCACCTTTGGCCAATGCCCATGTTGCAGTTTTTTCATTTGCAGTAAGGAAAACATGCGCCTGCTTATACAAGTTGCGTCGAGTCTGATAATCGCGTCCAGTCCACTGTATTTGGGACAAATCCTCGTCAACCGGAATTGCAATCAAATAAGCTCCTTCGAAAGACGGACTTTTTTTCAGTGTCTCCAGAATAGTATCATAACTGACCGTAACATGCTCTAGACCAACAAGAAGTTCCGATCCCGCATTTCCATTATTATCTTTAATAGTCTTACCAAGTTCGGCAATGTTTTCCAAGGTCAAAGGATGTTTTCCATCAGCATCATACTTGAATTCAAGCTGATTCAAAAAGTTTTGCTCAATATCTCTTTCTGAAACCGAAGCGGAAAATATAACATGATAATTAACAGATGAAGAACCTTTTCCAACAAAAGTGTCCAGACGCAGTTCGATGTTTGGGAACACATAAATCTGTTCAACCTTGCTCCGTAGTTCCTCATCAGGGAAACAACGATGCATTTTCTCCGGCGATGCCAAATAGCTCTTGATATGTTTATAGCCTTCTATCATAAAGTAATCTGTAATTCCAATAGCGGCAATATTGTTTTCGACGGCGGCAGAAAACAATCTCGTAACAAACGTATCAAATGCTGTCTCCAGTTCAGGTTCTTTCAATTCAAAAGGATTAAATCCATAATTATTATTTAAAATCGAATATGGTGTATGTACATGGAAATCCCATTTCCTCCATATCGATCCATAATTGCAACCCATACGCTTCCTCCAATATCGAAAAAATTATCTTTCGTATTTCTCCTCAAAGAACTTCCAAGCAATCTCATAATCCTGCTCACGGTCGCAGCGGTCGAACGGTGCGACATACTCAATGGTTCGTTCAACAGGGCCGCCGGGCATGGTGTCGTCCATAATGGTGCGGGCAAACACATAACCCGCCGGGGCGTTTTTCATCACGCCATCCCATGGCGCATCGCTGCGGCGCACAGGCTTCACCGCGCCGGGATTCTCCCATTCAGGACGACTGAAACCCACACCGGTGAGGCTGCGGTTGTTGGTAAAGGTGATGCGGCCGTTGGCATCGTACCAGGTATCCGCTTCGTAGCTCTGCAATACAGGGAACTGGATGCTATAAATCGTCTTCAGCTGATTCAGCGTCATACCCAGTGCCATGGCGGTAAGGACGTCAATTTCGACAAGAGCCTGCCGCCGCTCGTAATCGGTGCGCAGAGGTGTATCCCATGTCCATTCTTGGGTCAGAGTGCTGAATTTAGTATTTACGAGGCGCGGATTAGGTTTTGACCAGCATTCTAATGCGAAGTCTTTCTTGAAGCCCTTTTTCCACAAACCAATATAGTTATTTGTAAGGCAATTCAACAATAAACTTCTTACAATAATAGACATTCTATACTGCGTAGCCAGCACAGGCATCATTCGAGCTGTTTCATCCGTGAAATTCGATTTTCCGGTTATTTTTATCAGAAAATCAAACGGAACTGAGGCAAATGTACCAGCTAACAGCAGTAAAGTATCTATATCTGCTACATTAATTCCAATCAACCCATTGGTATGCGCGGTAAAAGGCGGAACTATACCACCTATTAAAGTACGCTCGCCGGTTATATTTAGCATTTTCCTTAAAATAAGGCGATAATGCATAGTAATCTTTTCACCAGATGAGGTTTCAGATACTTTTTTCCAATAATCATCTAATGAACACCCCGGTAAATAGTTAATTCTCTGCAGATAATCCTCAGGTATGTTCATCAAATCAATATTATCATAATCGCTGTTTAACCTACATTTTCTAGAACACTTGAAGATCGGATTGCATACTCCAATATGTGGCCCAGAATAGATCACTTGATTAAGTTCATTAGTGAAATGGACATCTCTTTGAATGGTTCCATCTTTCTGAGCATTCGTCTCATCCCACATAAGCGATGTAATAACGTTCTCGCCCAAAGCGTATATCTTTTGAGGGGTCGTTAAAAAACATTCTATTACATTAACAATCTGTCGTGCATGTAGAACCGGTAGCTTTGCCTGTTTCCAATCGTCACTATCATCAAAGAGTTTGGCAAATACAGAGAGCTCTTTTTTTGTAACATGAATAACCCTGTCAGGATGCCCCGTGGTATGCCATTCACCATTCTCATCCTTGATTCCAGGGACTGGTGCTGAGGCATCGCCTTCGTAACACTCTACGATGCTTTTAGCATCGTAGAGATTGCTGATGGTGTCAAAGACACCATCAGTGGACCACCATACACATTCAAACTGAATTGTGTATGGTGGTCCACAGCTTCCTCTCATTTGCAAATTGGAAATGATATCGCAAACGAGGATACAGCTTTTCCCGAAGTGCACCACCCTTCGGGTCGTCGTAGACGCCCTCAGGGTGAATAAATGCGCTTACACCGCATTTCGCATTATACATCCAGGCCTGGGGCAAGAAACATTTGAAAAGATTTGTCTGCTGCCCCTTCAAATCTGCGTAGTTTTGAATAGCATTAAGGAAATTCTGTTCTCCGGACATTTCCTCAAATTCCGAAAAATACAGCTGGCGAATATCCGCATATTCCAAAGTTTCCGTTCTATATTTTGCTGTTTCAGATGCCGAAAGCTTTTTTACAGCAAATATTGGCTGTCGGTCAGACAGAACTGATTGTTCATTCCAAGTAATCTTAATCCACGGCGGATTACCGATAATTAGGTCAAACCCACCACGTTCCGCAAACAGGTCGGCAAATTCCAGTTCCCAGTGCATGAAATGGTTCTGCTCCGCAATTCTGCAGCCAGATCAAGCCGCGGATTCTCCTTGCGCAGACGGGGAATATCGACGACAGTATCCGTACCATAGGTATCAATGATATCCAGCGCCAGCTGCTCCATTTCGGTGGGGAACAGCGTCATCTGACCACCCTTAACAGAATCGGTTACCTTCACGGATGCCATTGTTCCCTCAAGGATCAGCGACATATCAAACAGGAACTCGCTTCTAGTGGGAAGCAGATCTGCCTGATCGATAGGCCAGAACCACAGGGCGCACCAGTAGTCCATTGCAAACTTCAAACGCGCATACGGACCAGCGTTGCGCATGTGTTCGCTTTTATAGAGTTCGCTGAAGATTTTATCCTTCTGGCGGATGGTCGTATGGGAGTCAACGGCATCATCAATGTGCCCAAACACGGACAGCGAGTCTTGGGTTTTTGCATTTACTTCTTTTCTCAGGTTGATCTGCGCTTCCCACAGGTCATCAATGGCGGCAGAAAGGCGCAGTAAAGTAACGACTTCATCGTCGGTAATCGGCTCGGTGAATTTCTTGTTCCACTTCACCATTTTCTTGATATTTTCCGGTTCCAGAGATTTAATGACCTTATCGGAGTAGCTGCACATCCCCGGATCGCCAAGCAGGAAGTGGTAAATCTGCTTTTTCGGCATTCTCTTTTTTCCCAGAGGTACTCTTTCCGGCTCCATCTCGTACCAGCGCATCCCCTTGGAGGTGGACTGCGCATTTTCAATCCGATATACCTGCCGCCTTGCGCCGATCAGAGAGTTGCCATTGACAAGCTGCGTACCAAACCAGGGCACAAAGCCACCCTCATAAATGGTATTCAGCCACAGAGAAACCTCTGCCAGCTCCACCGCAACAGGGTTCAGGTCAATGCCGTAAACATTACGGTCGGCAATATACATTTTTACCTTCTGCAGCTCATTGAAGCGGTCCTCGTACCCGATGACCTCTCCAGTTTCTTTTTCCTTACGGGAAATATACGCTTCGGCCAGCTGATTGATGGCCTCGTTCAGGAAGGCTGCGGAACCCATAGCAGGCTCGCAGATGGTCAGTTCGAGAATTTCATCTGCGGTCTTACCCTCAAGCAGTTCTTTCAGGGCATACTTCACCAGGCACTTCGTCAAAACCTCCGGCGTGTAGTAGGATGCGGATTTTTCCCGCTCTCTGCCAGCCAGACGATAGATGAAAGTGCCTTTCTCATACATACGGAGCTTACCTTTTTTCTCGCCGGATTCATAACGGACGCGTTCGTCTTCGTCATACTGCTCCAACTCGCTTTCAGAGACAAAGTAACCGACATCCAGCTCATTGAACGTGTCGCCCTTGCGCTTGACTTCATACAGGTCTTGCTCTGCAATAAACCCACGATAGGACAGCAGGGCTTCGTACACCGCGCCCATCTGGTTGATGCCCAAATTCGCATAGGAAATACGGCCACGGCGACCATTTTTTTCTACCCGTAGCTCTTGTCAAACTCATCAGATCAATGATACGCAGCATACAGCTGTTGCGCAGCTTCGCCGCAGTAATCATCTTGGTATATTCAGGGTCAAAGATATGCGCCTTCAACGGAGCAATCAGGAACATATCATGCAGGCTGTCGGAGCCTGTTGCTTTTTGCAGCTCATCTTCTGTCTTCGGATAGCCGTCATAAATCAATTCATAAAGCTTTGCCAGGGTTTCGTGCAGGTAGTAACCGTCACCAACTTCATCAACATCATCCCGAATGTTGTCGGCGATATCCCGCAGGCTCTCCAGAGAATAACCGGAGTAATAACTCTGCGCTTTGATCGGTGCATAGCCAAGTTCCGGTCTGGCCTCAATGAAGAGGACAAACAGCATACGATACATATAGCGCAGGCACTCCAGCGTCAGCTGACCGGCATCCACCGGATCTGCTTCCAGGTCACGGCCGAGACGCGTTTTCATATCATAAAGAACTTCATTTCCAAGCAGCTCAATGCTCTCACGAAGCGCATATTTCAAATCCTGAGAAACTCCGGAAGCGTTTTTCTGACTCTGTTCATCCAATTCATCCAGCAAAACTTTTCCGTCATCCGGGCAGAGAGAGTCCCTGTGCAGAAGAACCGCCATTGCCTGCAGGGTTGTATTTTCCAGCCGAGAGAAAATCTCCTCCAGTTCAAATTGCAGATAGCGCTTCTCATTCCACTTGTTGCGGTCGATCAGGGCAATCTGA
>VOFD01002622.1_pt1 | contig 10676 bp, 17 predicted proteins | sample 5384101 | NCBI WGS metagenome assembly VOFD01 (sample SAMN12384723, study PRJNA508395) | human gut metagenome | isolation source: healthy gut C | host: Homo sapiens
CGAACGTCGCTTCGATGGCGTCATACAAAGCGTCGTCATTCAAATTTCTCTTCGTCAGGAGCTGATAACAGTCAAAGAAATCTTTCATGCGACTGTTGAGAACATCACGATCTATCATCGTATGGAACTTCTCGGCAATAACGGTTTCTAAAGAATATGCCTGTATATTCACAGAAGGGATATCCGATAAAAGCAGAGGAAAGTCTATAGTTGTTGGATGTGGAATGACGACATCACCAAAGCCAATATCTACAGACATATTATAAGCTATGGTATCCATATGGGCAGTAAAATAGAATCTTGTACCAGGATATTTCTTTTTCGACTGTAATCGGTTCTATTTTGATACTTCCTGCGTCAAATGACACCCCATCTTCATGGCATACGATACCCAGGGATTTCTTGGAAGACACGAGCCAGGAAATCCCAACCACAACTAATTCTATCCGCCATGAAACCAACATCTACTGTAGGACGTGCCTCAAGTCCGTTCATCGCATAAAGCAAAGAACCACCTTTCAGCAAAAATTTGTCCTTATATCGGCTTACAGAAGCCCTGTAAAGCAGTCTCTCGTTGAAGTATCTTGCCAGAAGATACATATATTTATAGCCTGTCTCATTCATCAGATTGAGCAAGCAGGTCTTAACAGACTTACCGTAGTTTTTTTCTTTCCCATTATCTTATTCTATAGCTATTTTCAAGATAATTTTTCAACGTGTTAAACACTCTTAGACGCTTGGCGTAATCCTGCAAACGGGCGAGATTACGGTTCGGTCTTTTTCAGATAAGTACGTATTACTTCCGCGCAAACGTCCAGACCAATCTTGTCCCGATACTTCACCGCATCACAAACACTTCGTTCCATATCAGTAATATGAACTTTATATCCCGATATATCGCATCCATAATCCCAAACTCCAAGTTTCTTTTTTTCCAATAATAAAGTTCTATAGGCAGGACGTGTGGAAGCACTACTTTCCTTTTATTGGCAATGCTATGCAAAAAAAGCAGGCGGGACTGTCGTAGACACTTGATGATATGTCCAGGCATTGTATAGGCATACAACACCATTCGGTATTATCCTCTCCACGTCTATCATCGTGTTTAGCAATGCCTCGGGAGCTGCATATACCCCATGACGCAATCTTATCAAATCGCCACGTTCTTTAGCTCGCAACACCTGTTTATATTCCGACAGGTGAGATATATCCGTTGTGGATATAGTCCCTCCGAGAGACGCAACTTTATTAATTATATCATTCATATAATCCACCTTAGAAGTTCTTTTTCACACTACAAAAATACGATTATTTTCCGAATAATAGGTAATATTCTACGGTTAATTCGTAAAAACACCGTATAATACTACCAGTATCCGTTTTTCATATAAATCATATCTATAGAAGAAGCCCCTGTGTCATCTGATGACACTGTTTTTGCTGTCTCGGATATAAAGTGGTTCTAGGAATTACTGCCGGATGATGGAGAAAATAATCGGGACAGTTTCGGGAAAATGCAGGAATAAACAGGAAAAAGCGAGACTGCCACTCAAAAACAACCCTGAGACAAGTTGGTATATGAAAATTGATATGTACTTACAATGGAGTGCATCTTACTGATAAATCGAATGTACAAGATGTAGTTGAGCAGTCGATTACTATAAATCTATCTTATAGATAAGTCTGCCGGTGAATTTATCAAGTTCATGGGTAGGCTTTATTTTCATCAAAAGAGAAGATGGCTTGTTCGAAAGTTGGTTGTGTGTTAACTGATGAAATAGCGCATTGTCAGGATATATACCCAATAGAACGAATTTGACAAAGATCAAAGACTATTTTATCATGAAACTCCGAATAAAGATAAACCAAATATCTCGGGAAAATCAATATTCTTAATATACTTTCACTAAAAAAAAAGTTCTTTCTATGGAATTATAGAAAGAACTTTTTTATTGTCATTATCAGGAAAATAACCTATCACAATATCTTTATAGAGTGATATTGCTTATAGCCAAATATGGAAATTTTTATACAGTTCGGTGGGTTTATATCTATATTTTGGTATTAGATTATAATTATACGGTTTTTGAGGAGCAATTTTCCCTTTGTCAATGGCTTGTACCAAAGGAAGTGTAGTAAGATCTATCTTTTTGAGACTATGGTTGTCTGTATAGATTTTTACATTGTTTTTCTTCACATCCCAAAGGTCACCTATCATTTGTAAAGGTTTAATGTCTTGTATATGATATTGATACAGCCCTAAAGTAACAAATATTCCTATAAGTACAATGCTTGTTACAGGAAGAAAATAGACTTTACCTTTCACAATTTTGATAAGGACATCACCTGCCTGTTGTAAAAAACGATTTCCATAACTCCCTTTGCTGAGAGTGAGAAAAGACTCTGAGCCATAAATAAATTACCCAAATGGACAGTAATGTAGCACTGGCTATTTTTACAAAAAGTACAGATATAAGATAAATTCAAATAGTGAACATTAGCAGCCATATATTTATAGAGGTCATTATCTAGCGTTACACAAACATTCCAAAGGAAGTGGATACCGATAGCGGCACATAGGCTACCACAAAAAAATAAGGGTCTGATTTATTTTCCCTTCTTTATCATAATACTTGAAAAAGGATAAAGACCATTAGTATTTGGAAAATAAAATGTACAGGGAACAATGTTCGAGCCAAAAATGTTGTATTCATGAAAGATACTTGATAATAACCCATGGCTTCATGCCATGCGAATAGGTTACAAATATATAAAGGGACAATGACTACGATCCATTGCATGGACATTTTTGTGGATTCAATCGCTTTACGCAAATCAACAAAACAGCAATCATCATTCCTTTCATAACTTCTTCACGAATTACTAAAGCCAACGAAGTTGACAGTTGGTCATAAAATGGAATATAGGAATCTGTACAAAGTGAAATTGCCGTTACATAAAGGTTCTTCGCAACAGGACTCCGAAAAAAAAAGAAGATAGTTAGAAATCCTATTGCTATCACGGCAAAAATATTCCTCCATTTCCAAAACGGATATAAATCCTTTCTAATTAAAAGGATAATAGAAATAAGAGGCCAAAAACAAATCCACGTTGTGTATTCCATTATTACTTATTTAGTTTGGCTGAAAGTGGGAGAACTGGCAGAAACAAACTGATAATTATGCAAATCTTTATTGGCAAAGCCTTCCCTTTCTTTTTTCCCATTTAAAATTGTAACCATCGTGATGTTTTATAACTGTCCAATCTATACAATCTTCTTTATAAGTAATGGTCAGAGTGGAATCTTTCATTTCCCATTTTGCCATTTCACCTTTTTCATTTATGCATGTATAATTATTATAGAAAGAGAGTGTACCTTGAAAACTCCAAATCCAATCGTTGTTTGCCCAGCCATCGGCATCTACTTGATGAAAAGATGTCTCTGACACATTATCCCAAACACCTACCAATGTGTTTTGTACTCTTTGAAACAAGGAACATGGCGTCTTTTTTATTGTCGTCTGTAATCATTCGAAGGTCAAAAAAACCAGCATCGTATTTGATTTTGTATTGACTAGTAACTCCCTCTTTTTCTATGATAAGAATGCTATCTTGAAGATCGGCCTGAGCAGTTTGCCCTTCTTTGTTTGTGATAATCCCTTTTCTCCAATATAAAGAGATGAACTGTTTTCTAACCAGTCATCATTGGAGTTAGATGGCATGGAAAGATTCTTCCATTCTCCTGTAAGAAGCATAAATTCCGCTGACGGTTCATGTGATTCTTGTTGTGTTGTATCGTTACATCCACAAATTATGAAAGTTACAATTAATAGATAAAAAAACTTCATATCGTTACGAATTTAAAAAGTTAATATTTGAATTGTTTGATTTCTTTATGTACCATTTGATGCATTCTTTCTTCTATCTGTCTCTGTTAACATATCTGCAAGTATATAAATAATTATTCATTCATCAAAAACTTTATCAGATATAATTCAGTGCCTATATGTTTTGACGAAAAAATCTTTTTGCTCATTGCATATTTGGACAGTATTTAAAATTAAGAAGTTTGGATCACTGTTTCATATGTGCCACTACTTTCTCTGATTGTCAGGCTTATCTGTCAACAAACAAAAAATGACTCTTAAGATTCCAATTGCGTACTATGTTTGCTTTATTGGTATTTTTTCGCCTCTTAAAAACAAAATCTTATTTGATATCTAAAAATGAAAGGTGATGAAATATAGCTCTGACATTTTAATGCAGTTACAAGTCGTACTAGCTTTCCTTTTTTGTGATGATGATCAGTCTGTATGACCTTATGGAAATCAACCGTCCAGAACAGATTCGATCTAAATTGCTTGTTCGGTTGATACAATTACGTAAGACAGTGACACCTATTTTAATTGCAGCTTTATTGGAATTGCCGGTTCTTTATTTTTTTGTGGCCTGAATCTATACCTGTGCCACATGGACTTAGGCCGGATCTCTATCAAATATTTTTAACAAATTTGTTCAAGCTGAGTGTTGCGGCAGCCGATCTTACAGGATTGTGTTTCTTGCTGGAGCTGTTTTTAGAAATGTGGCAAACGAGAAAGTAAAGAAACGTTAAAAATAAAAGAAAGGTAAAACTGCGAACTAAAACTGCATAGTAGCTCTCTCTACCTTTGTCGGTGAGAAAAAGAAATAAAAGATGTTTAACTTAAAAAAGTGCGAAGATGGCAGAGATAGTATCTTTAAACTGTCCTAAGTGTGGCGGAACCGGAAAAATAGATGATCATTATGATAACGAAAAAGAAGAGTGGGTACAGTGTTATTGTCCCGATTGTTCAGGATCAGGTACACAACACCGATATCACTATGATGACGGAACCTATTCTGACCCGTGGTGATCAGTCTGGCTGGTGAGGAAGAGAATGTGGTTTGCATTTCTCTTACCTCTTTTTGCAAGGGAGATATGTTGGTTTATGTTGAACTTAAAAAACTGTTATTCTGATATGGCAGTAGATAAAAAAATCAATTGCAAGGCTGAAGCTTATTGATGATGTTCTTTCTTGGGGTGAATTTTCTTTGGACGAATTATGTGATTATGTCAACGACCATTTGGATCCGGATTTGAATATCAGCCGACGTACCCTACAGGATGATTTGCGTTTTATGGAGGAAGCATTCGATGTCCGGATACAAAGGAGACAATATGGACACAAGAAGAAATTGAGTATCATTCCCGGATATAATATGTTTTCAAAAAGATTCAGCCAGGAAGAAAAGACCTGTTGCAGGAAATATTGCAGACGCTGGGATTGTTTGAAGGTGTTCCTGCATTCGAATGGCTTGACAGACTTTCTCGGTCTTTGAAGTTGGATATGTGTTTGGAAAAGAGAAAAATCATCCATTTCAGTTCGGTTCCATTATACACCAACCTTTTGGGACTTTTTGTTCCACTATATTAATCGGTGCATGGTAATCGACTTGGCCTACCGAACGTTTGTGACACCGGATGTGAAACGGATCAGTGTCAAACCTTATCTGCTCAGGCAGTACAACAATCGCTGGTTTCTGATTGCCGGGGCGGTAGAAGACGGGGCCTTGTTGAACTTTCCGCTAGATCGGATCGAAGAAGTTGTGCCTATTGGAAAGTTCTATAAAGAGGAGGAGGTTCCCCGATACAGATCGTTTTTTTTTTTTTTTTCAAGATGTGATTGGAGTGACGGTCTATCGCGACAAAGAGCCGGAAGAAATTCTTTTTGGACGGATAAGCTGGGTTTTTGTTATCTGTCGACCAAACCTTTACACTCCTCTATGTCAGAGGTAACGGATATCGATGAAATAACAGCTCTTAAAAGTCACTACCCTTCGTTACCGGAGGGACACTTCGTCCGGTTGAAAGTACAGATCAATTGGGAGTTGAAGCAACAATTGACTACCTATCTGAACGAGATCGTCGTACTTGAACCAGTGTCACTCCGAAACAACTTGCAAGAGATTTTTGGCAAGATGTTCCAAATGTATAATGAAATAAATATATATCAACCATGAATATGAATCCTTTAGAACAAATCTACTGGAATTTCCGGAGCCGTTTCCACGACGTATCAGAAGAATCCGAACTTCCAGTATTCTTTCCCACCGATCCATTGCAAATTTTGATGCCGGATGATTCGGATACAGAAGAGCAATCTTTTGATGTGGTTTCAAACATATATGAAAATTCAGATGAAAAGCAATGTAACAAAACTCTTGCATGAATTGTTTACCGTAACTACGGAGCAAGATCTACAGCGTTTTTATTGGACTCTTCGCTGGTATCGTGAAGAAGAAGAGGAGTTGTATGCTTTGTTGGGCCGACTGGCAGATATTTATCCCGACCTACCGACAACCCATCAACGAGCAGCCTGTCTCCTTAGCTTGTTTCTTTATGATATGTTACCCCAAGGTGAAGGTTGGGCAAGCGCTCGGGCTTGTGCCAACCTGTTGTTAGATGGTAAGGACTTGATGCGTCCGGAGGGGAGAAGTTGGAGCGAGGTGGCCTGGTGTAAGCTATGCCGACAGAAGGGATTTCCTCCGACAAGCATGCAGATGACGGAAAATCCTCCTTTTTTGGCCAGTTATACACCTTACTTTGAGTACGGATTTGAAATAGTTCCGGAAGAGCGGATTGCTTGCTGCCGTGATGAAGAAGGAGCGCTTTTGTTGGTTCAGTTAGTAGAGGAACCGAATGCAATTTTGTGTGATGAAGATCCTTTCAATGACGAGCCTCCATTGTATTTCTCACAAAGTATTCGCATTTTATCTCACCTGTTTATAAGTTAAAACTATTACGGGCCGTCATGTCTGAGCTGTTGCGCAAGAAAGCTTATCCTTATATACGCATCCGGCTCATGGTGATTTATGTATCTTCTGAAGTGTCACTCCTTAACGAAGCAGACATGGAGAAAATATGGAAGCAGGAGGATGCCGAGATATTTCTGAATAGCCGTGATAACAATATCCGGTTCCCAATCGGTGTAAAATCATCTGGAGAACCATTGCCTTTCCCAAAACTTTTTATGTGACTGGCTAACTGGTGTCAGGCAGATATATCGTCAGATACCTATTCAGCAGTTGTATAGTCTAGAAGACATCTTGATTGCCTTTGACAATATTATTTAATAATAAATCGAATAACCAGCTATGAAAGATTTAATGGAACAGTTGAAATCATGTCCGGCTTCGGTTTTTTCCTCGACTGAAAGAGGGGTGTCATATATATGGCTATTCCACCTATCTGATAAGCTTCTCGCTCAGTGAGTCTACTTTTTTATCGCCGGTGAACATGAATACCTCTTTGTTGTGTGTAGCCTTTGCCAAGGGGACCGTGAACGGTTGATTGACAAGTCAGGAATCGTCTTGGGGAAGAACGGCAGTATTTCTGCCCTTTGACCCATCTTCGGAAACAGCGGAATAAGCTTATGCAGATATGCCATGGCTATGGAGATTCCTTCCGCTTTTATTTAGGAATGGCGATGGAATACGCATTACTTAATACAGAAGAAGAGCGGGAAAGCTGGTTGCAGGAAGGGATTTGTTTGGTGAAGGAAAATGTGCTCTTACCTGATAGTGGAAATAATAGTGCATCTCATGGAAAAACTCATCAGTTAGCAAACTTTTTATCCTGCAAAAATTACAATATAATGATCTAGTATATGAAAATACTGTACATTTGTAAATATTAATGGTTGCAAATCAATTAAGCTTATATAAAAATGGCAACGACAGACCTGTATCAATATCCAAGTGACGAACTTTTTTTCTGTTATAGTCTATTTAGTGAAATCAAGTCCTTTATTCGTATAGGGATGCCTGATCATTTCAGACAGATCGTCGAAGATTATCCTTTTTGAAATTTTATTACGCAAAAAAAAGAATGAATGAATTATGTACTGATTCCAAGCAAAATCACATAGTGGGTTGTAAACAGACAATAGGTGATTGGCAAAAACAAGGTATTTATCATATCGGAAATCAAGAATTTGAATGTGTAGGCTTGTTGAAAGACATGCAAACATTTAAATTTAAAAAAGATTATCGGATTGGATAAAGATGGGAAAAGGCAATATGAAAGTTTGGAAATCAAATTCAAATTCTATCAATGGGGAAATTCTCCGGTTAATCCAATTGAAAAGGATGTATATAGTGCAATAGTAGATTTTTTAAGATCATTCAGAAAACATTTGAGAATGACAGTTATGGAGACTTGCCAAATAGAATGAAACGATACATCAATCTCGTGACAGGCAGAGATTCCGTTTCTGTTGATTTACCTTCGATTGCTAATAGTTTTGATCCGTTGTTTACCCACTTGTTGTATTGCTTAGGTTTTAATTTGGAAGGCTGTGGTGATCTGAATGCGAGGATTAATAGTTATTGCGGCAATGATCGGATCATGAATTCATACAAAAGTAATTTTAGGAATATATTACATCTTGTCCGCAATATGCGAAACAAGGAGGCTCATGAAGCTGAACAGAAACCTAATCTTTTGGATGAATGTAAATTGGTTCTTTATACTTGTATTGCGGTGATCTATTTCGCTAAGAAAGCCGGTTTTCTTTTAATGATAAGAATACGCTTAATCCTTGTTTGGTCTATTGTACGGTAAATGAAGAAAAGCAGATACTTGTACCTTTTATGCCATTGAATGGCACTTCATTGACGGTCGGATTAAATTGGGATGGAGCCAGGATAACTACCACACCGGAAACCTGTATTGTCCAAAAGAAAATCTATTGTTTAAGAAATGAGACCCGGCTACTTAATGATTTGCTGGCAAAAGTACTGAAGGATAGTCATTTTGAAACGAATGAGCAGATACAGAAGGTAATAGAATTACTCGAAGATCGTAATGAAGTTGATTTGCTTGCTGATTGTCGGGAAAAAATATTGGAAGAGATTAGAAGGTTGGCCGTAGGGGACGTAAGCAGGCAAGCTATCATAGAGGAAGTGAAAAAGTGGGAAAAAGAGATTGTCAATCGACAAAAAAGAAAAGCGACCAAAAATAAATGTCTAATTACCGGAACTGTTCTGCTGATTTTATTCTTGGGGGTGTTATACGTTTATCGTCTTCCTTTAGCTGAGCATCTCTATAAGTCAACACATAAAGAAGTTTTTGTTGGATCGCTTATCAGGCTGGCAGTAGGGATATCGCTTACGATCATGCCCAATGGTTGGAACGACATCAGCGTATTCGAGATGCTGTCGTTTGGTTCAGAAATGCTAGAGAACGATATCTCACCTTGACGAAGGTACACTCTAATGGAGCATTGGATGTGGACTGCTTGTTTCGCCTAGCCAAACTCTATATGGAAGGGAAAGGCGGGGAGTATTCCCCTCAGAAGGCACTTTGGTACGCGTCCCAAATCAAGCATACAGCAAAAGGTATCGGTCTTTATACGCTTTACAATATGCAATTTAATCCGGAAGAAGCGCGTGACGGACTTGTCCTAGTTCAAGAAAAAATACCGAGAGGATCAGAAAGATGATTATATGCGACTGGCCGAATCTGTATGGCAATTGACTGATCCTAAACTGCCAGCTGAACGGAGGAAAGCCGAATACTACGAGGCGGCTTTCGATACACTGAAAAAAATGGCCGAAACAAGCAATTCTATGCGGGGAGAGGTACAGACCTTATGGGCTTCCCCTGTACTTGAATGGCTTTTATCGAGACGAATCACGTTTGGTCTACAGCCTTTTTCGATGGCATGACGCTTTTGACGAGAGCGGCGTTGGAGGAGAATTTTGTTCCGGCACAGTCTGCATTGGGGGATATATATGCCCAAATGGGACTATGGAATGATGCAGCCTCTTTTTATTCGCTATCTGTCGCCAACGGATACAGGGCGAATATGGGAAAGCTGATCGAGCTGAGTCAGTTGATTGGTGCTCCTCGACATCTAATCGATTCATTGATGGAGGAAAAGGAGCGATATTCGGTGGACACGTTTAATGCTACAATGGAAACAGCTATGACGCCTTTGAGGATAGAGAGGACGTGTGCCTGTGTGGCTGTCTCGCACATATCCGCAGGCAGAATATGCCATGCAGGGACTCAAATTTATCCAGGATATGTATAATGTGGAATACATGGCGGATAAACAGGAACTCCCGTATGAAAAACGTGCTGAATTACGTCAACGTCTATCCGAGCCGATACTTGACAGCTTTGAACTTTGGCTTAAAAACACATACCCTAAAGTTCTAAAACGAAGTCTTATGGGGAAAGCCATAGCCTATGCCTACTCCCTGCTACCAAGAATGAAACCGTACCTTCATGACGGAAGAATCTTCATTAACAACAACCGTTGTGAGAATGCCCTAAGACCACTGGTCATATCGAGAAAGAACATGCTGTTCTGCGGAAATCACGAAGCTGCTGAGAATACGGCTATAATCTGCTCCTTGCTTGGCTCATGTAAGGAACGTGGTGTCAACCCCAGAGAGTGGCTGAATGATGTGATCAGTAAACTCCCCTATTATCTGGCACCCAAATCAGACAGAGACCTGAAGGAACTGCTACCGGATGTATGGAGAAAATAATCGGGACAGTTCCGGGAAAATGCAGGAAAAAAACGGAAAAAAGCGAAATTGACACTCAATAACAACCCTGAGATAAGTTGGCATATGAAAAAATCGAG
>VOFD01002669.1_pt1 | contig 10644 bp, 13 predicted proteins | sample 5384101 | NCBI WGS metagenome assembly VOFD01 (sample SAMN12384723, study PRJNA508395) | human gut metagenome | isolation source: healthy gut C | host: Homo sapiens
TGTTGATTATCAGGTGCAAGAAGCGGATTGGGAACATCGTAAAAATGAACGCAGGCAGCAACTCTCCGAATTGAAAGAAGTACGCTTGAAAGCCCAATTTCCTGACATGGACGGGAAAACCATTTATGTTCGTAGTGAACAGGAGCAGAAAATCTGTTTTGTATTATCTTCTTTGGGCGTGAAATTCAGGTATGAAGAGCCTTATGAACATCCATTGGCAGATGAAATGCGCTCACAATACAAACCTGATTTTTCCATCTACTTTGAGCAGGATGGCAAGACAAAACGTATTTATTTAGAGCATTTTGGCGTGGATGAACATGGGCTTGTTCCCACATGGTTTGCTAAAGACAAAGGCATTACTTATGAAGAAGCAAACCAAAAATACAATGACGGAATAACATGGAAAAAAAGCAGCCCATGAGAAATTTGGAACTGTATTGCTGACAACTTCAAGTGCTGATTTCCATTATTCAGATATTCGGCATATATTAAAAGCTTTGTTGGAAAAGGTTGGTGTTCCTGTTCAAGAAAAAACAGATGCCGAATTATACGATATAGTTCTTCCCCCGAATAGCAAGCAGGAAAAGGCTTTTATTCGGCTTGTTGTGACTTTTGTGACATTGGTTAAGTCAAGCTGCAAGTCTATACAAGAAGTCTTGAAACAGGCTAAAAATGTTGGAGACGAGCGCAGTATATTCATTATAAAGAGAATATTTCAACCTGTTTATGAACGGTATATTGAAGAATTGAAAAACAGCAATCAGATAGACTTTACCGATGCTATTCTGCAAGCCACGGAAATATGCCGTTCCTCTCATCCAATAAGGTATGAGCATATCATTGTTGACGAGTTCCAAGACATATCAGTTGACCGCTATAATTTCCTGAAGGTACTCCGAGAAGGCAATCCTCCTGCAAAATTGTATTGCGTGGGCGATGATTGGCAATCCATATACCGCTTCTCAGGAAGTGACATGGCTCTTTTCAATCAATTCCCGGATTATTTCGGTTCCACAGAAATTCATTACCGGAAGCCAACGCTGAGTGTACTTGCCAAACAATAACATTGCAGCCACTGTGATTTTTCCGTCAGGACGAATGAAGCGTAGGTTACGTAGCAGTTTCTCTCCATCGTGACCACGGGCAATAGCGGAGCAGACAGTATCTAAAGAGGCTTCGTGTAAAGCATCGCCCACGAGCCCTTTTCTCACCAATACTTTTTCAAACTTGTTGCTTAAAAAGGTTTTGATTGTATTCTCATCCAGATCCTTAATTGTGGCATCACGGACTCCTGCTTCATCAGGCGAGAAACTGCCACAGTCGGTCATCATCTCGGCAAGTTCGGCATTATCGAACACCTTGCGCTTGTCGGCACCGTTCTTCACCCACACAATACCCCGATTGTCATGGTAGGGTTTGTTTACTCCTTCCTTAATATGAGCCACAACAAGGCTTCCGCCATCCACAGAAATTGTTTCCACATCAACAAGGATGGCAGGAACAACATTTTCTAATGCAATGTTACCAAGTGTACTAATAGTTTCCTGTACTTCCATATACGACAAAGGATTGACACTGCCAGTTTTGTCCTTTACGCCAACAACCAACGTGCCACCACGTGCATTACTGAAAGCCACCAGTTCGCAACCGATGTCATAGTTGTCAAGGAGCCGTTCTTTGAACTGCACCTTACTGACCTCGCCAAGTTTTATCTGTTGGATAATATCTATTTCCTTCATTGTTCAAATGTTTTTGGTTGAGCAGTCTACCTGCATCAATATTCAAAGCCTCTGCTATACGTAGGAGGTTTCTTGCGTCTGGCTGGCTCATTCATTCTTACTAATTGAAGATGAGATGAGTTTTTGTATCATATGACGGAACTATTTCTGAATGGGGTAAAGAAATTATATCCCATCCTGCCATGATAGACTCGTTAAAGATATTTATAAGTAGTAGGGTTAAGCCTAGATATTCTGAGTTGAGAGCATATCCCCAGATAATTCATATAAATCTTTCTGGGTTTACAAAGATGAACGCAAACGTCTTTTTTGTAAATTGCTGTCGTTATTATAATGTTCAACTAAATGATAGTGATGTCGATTTTTTTGTGGATCGTCTTCAGTCCTCTCCCCAACAACTAGAACAGGCAGTTCGAGAAATTAAAGATAAGAACGTAAGATTTGCTAAGAAAGACATTAAAAACCTGATTGCAATAGGAGATGAAGTCTTTTCCAGAGTTATTAGTTGGTTTAAAGGAGATGAGACTGCTCTTACTTTAGCAAAAAGTGCTTGCTGAAGTTGATATGATCAGTTTCGATTTACTCGAACAATTATATGAGGAAGATTATCCTAAAATAGAACAGCTCGTAAATAATTTTGAATCTTTGTCTATTTTAGATTTTTACGGTCCTGGAGGCAATAATATTAGTTTGGACGGTGGCGTTTCAGATTATATACGTAGAAGTAAATTAGATTTAGATCCTATAATGAAAACCCGTATTGAAGAAATAATCTTCAATAAAATAGATACGGCAGAAGATGATCTAGGAGAATTATCAATATTTTTACATGACTTGCGGAAGCAGTTGCTGTCTGGCAAAGGTTTTGCGTATGTCATGCCGTCTATCGTTATAAGTACAGTCATTGATCTTTATAATCAGGGTAGCTATGATTCAGTAAAAGATATTTGTTTGCATGCTTTGGAACATTGTTCAAGTTATACAGAGGAACCTCTGCAAGAATTGTACTATAGGTTGTGCCAAGTTTTAGCTCGTATGAAAGATAGAATTTTCTTTACATACATTGACAAAATTAAAGATAAAGGTAGTAAAGATTTTCTGTATGGATTTTACTATCGCTATAAAAGAGGACTATTCAAGGCCGAGGAGTATCTCCTTAAGGCTTTAGATTTTAATTCTAATATGCAAATTGCAAGACGAGAGTTAGTGAATGTTTATCTGAATCAAGAAAAATATACTAAAGCCCTTCCTTTGGCAAAAAGAGAATTATAATCGTAAATCGACCAATTCTTATCATATAGAAGCATATTTTCGTTGTTTATTAAATCATTATCCTTGGAATACAGAAACTGAAGATACACTTAATCGCCTCCTTAAGGAGATGGAAGAGAATTTTAGTAAACGTAAGGATGAACTTTTAGCATCAATGCAATTAGAATACTTTATTAAATCTAGAAACCACACTAAGGAAGAAATAAAAGAAAAGATACAAGAAACGTTAATTGTTTATCCTAACTCGCCCCAAGTTTATAGAATTAAAGAAGAATTCGAAAGAGACAAAAGTAGATTTTGTAAAAGTTGTAATTAGCGATTTTCACAAACAGCTGTCTTTTTCATCTTTAAAAATTCATAAGACTTAATTTAGAATCTGTTGCTAGAACATTCTAATTGTGGGCACAAAAATATTATTTGGCAAAAAGAAACGTAGGATTTAAGAATAGTTATAAAGAATAATTGTTTTATGTATAAAAAATTGTGTCTGACTATTAAGAATTGTATTTGATATTTGCCATCATAAAAAAAGAGACATAAATGCTTCATTTGATGATATTTTATAATATCAGAATTCCAAAGCGATGTAAATTCTCCTACTTCTTTTTTTCACTAAGAATTAATTTCTATATTTGGAGAATATACAACCAAATTCCGATTTATTATCTATGACTGATACCATCTCTTACCAATATGCAGCTCCTTCCGCCCTGCAACGGTCGGCCAATCAGGACGAATTATTTCTGGCAAAATACAGTGAAATAGAAAAGAAAGAAGCTCCCTGTTTCTTTTGGGGGAAGCTGACACAACCTTATATGACGGCACGCTGCCTCATTGCGTTGTCCAATGTCGTGCAGTCCAGTTTTAATCTGACACCGTCACAGCTTTCCATGCTGAAAGATCCGATTGTAACCGCAGGAAATGACCGCCTGCGTTTTGAAGGATTCTCTAATTGTGCAGGTGTATATGCCAGGGTCGACATACTTCCTGATGGACACGACGGAGAATTTCCGGAAAACGGGACAACAAACGTAGATTTTAATCCCGGAATGATTTCCGCTTTAGGAGGAATAGGCAGACAGGAGAATGTGGTAATGTCAGTCGGTCCCAAAGAGGTGGGGCTTTATCATAAAGGTGAGAAAGTGATAGAACGGAAAGTACCTCTTCCCGTGAAATGGATAAAAGGACTGACTACGGTACAGATTTATCAATCCGCTGCGGAACAGCTCTACTCCTTCAATCGCATACAAACCTTACAACTCTTCCAGACTCTTCCGAAAAGTAGCGTGAAATGCGACTATTATTTAGTGATGCGCGGTCAAAAACCCGCCTTTTCACCGGTGAAAAGCATGAATGCCGTCTGCATTGGAGGACTTCATCGCTTACGTCTGCTCGAGCCCTTGCTTCCGTTTGCCGATGAGCTGAAAGTCTTTGCGCATCCCACCATGCAATCTACCATTTGGCAACTTTATTTCGGTCCGGTACGCTTCAGCCTTTTCTTCCCGCGAATGTTGGAGAGGATTTTCCGGAGAAGGCGCCGCACTGGAATCCCTGCTCGAAGACGTCCAACCGAAAGATGGATAGAGGCAATGGACAAATACAGTTATGCCAACCAACAGTTCAACCCCACTCTTTTATCAAGCGATTATTAGAACTCCCGATGAAAGAAAGACGGAAAGTGATTCCAACTATCGGAGAACTGCAATATAGAAAGAGGAGAAGGTTGGATGACTTGCTGCGACCCTGCCCGAAGGCGTTTTCTTGCCGCAATTGAGTTTATAAGTGCCAATAAACGTGAGATGACCATGGCATACGAAATAGATTTTGAGCTACTCTGCAAACTGCTCCAGCTTTACCGCCCCACTTGGTTATCCGACTTCATTAATGGTGATCACTCATTCTATAGCTTCAACCTAAACTATCAAGAACTCATGCAGCTCGTAGATTTGGGGTATATAAAAGAGCTTTCTCCGAAGCTCTTGGGACAAATGGTCCCCTGGCAGATCAGAATAAGATCTTCCAACAGCAAAGAAGAAGAGACTTTCGACAGCAGCCCACTGCTGAAACGGGAAATCACCTTAAAAGAGCATATTTGGTACGTCTTCGAATATGAATCAAATCTCGGCTACCTGGACGATTGCGCCAAGCGTGCTTATAAAGAAGGGATTACGGTGCAGGACGAAAGTTTCAGCGCAATTCTCCATCGTTTCTCGCTCGACGGACCTCTGGACAGAAACCGGCTTCTGCGAGCAACACTTTCCACCTTCAACCGAAGTTTTAAAAAGACATGGTAAATTGGTTTGCCGGACTCTTTGAAGAATTGCAGCCAAGGGCGGAAGAACTCATATCCCTGCAAGAAGAAATCATGCAAATGTTCACCTCTCCATACACCAAACCGGTGAATGTGATGTTACAGCAATTAAAAAAGATTGCTTCCGAAGGCGGGTTCCGCTATCAGGAGTTTATCGAGCGTGCGACTACTCTTTTCTTTTCCAGCCCCAAAAACTCACTGCTTACTATTTATTCCATTTTTGAGCAGATCGTTGCCGGGCACCCCTGAAATGAAAGAAGCGTGTTGCATCCCACTCTGCCAACTATTCCTGAAGAAAGATGAAAGCCTGCAAAAAAGAAAGCTGCCAGCTTTATATTACAAAGTACGGAGACGCATCCTCTTCTACATTGCAAGAGACATTGCTATCTTACCAACCGAGATGTTCCAGAGCGTACAGGATATACTTGTTTCTTTCATGAAGCAGCCTGCGGAAGAAACTGGCCTTCCCGAAACAACCTTCCAAGAAAAGGTTCGTATTTGTCGGGAAGACAACCGTATCCGTTTCCTGCCAATAAAGAAGATTTTCTGTTCCAGCTCAGCCGCCTGTTCGACATGGATGAAAGTTGGGAAACAGACACAACGATTGCCGCCCTCATCGCCTTCCATCCCCAGTTGGATGAAGAAGATTTCAACCGGATGGAGCCTGTATTCCAACGGGCAGCCAACATCATTATCAACAGTTGGGCAGTATACGAGAACTTTCTTGCCACTTTCCTGCTGGAATATCAACGTTTATGGACACAAAAAGACACTGCCAACCAAGGATTCCTAAGTAAAATCTTCGCACGCCTGGAAGAAAGACTCAAAGGAATAGACGCAAACAGAGGAGCCTACGACGAACGTGCTTTCAAGCGTCTTGCAGACTGGCAGCCAACTTACAGCAATAGAACCTGTTTTGAACCTATCAAACAATTGTGGCTGGAAGTAATCCGTAAAATCAAAAAAAGGCGACTCATTACCTTTACTCTCTACTCCGACACATAGCCCGGCATACATCCAGGCCACCGAACTTGTACGACGGCTCGCCGTTTATCAGGAAGCGAATGCAAAGCCTTGTTCATGGGACTTTCAGCTGGCCATAGCACGCTGCGCTTTAGAAGACAAGGAAGAAGCCATCGCTGTCGCCCGACAATTATTAAATAATGAATATCTGCATCTTTGCCTGTTTTTATTAGATAAAGGGACGCAGCCCGAACCGCCCGTACAATCATCCATCTGCCTGGCTTGCCGCCGGACTGGTGAAAAAGCACCGGATACTGAATTCGAAGCATTCAAAAACTTCTCCTGCAACACATTGCCCCACAATTACCTGACAGGAAATTACGGCTGGAAAGAACCGGCAGAAAGAAAATCAATATGCAGCAGATGTACGTCTGCTCCAGCTCGATTTCTACAAGTGGCATGAGTATGCAGAACACAACAGCCACCAGCTTTGGCAAGAACATCTGATCATCAACAGCAGAACTACAATATGGCGATTCCGACTATATGGAACGTCTGTTCAGCTTCTTCCCCAACCAACCGGAACCACTGGTTGCACAAATCATCAACTTGCTACATGGACTTTCGGTTCACCGCAGGAAGAGAGCAAACGCAGTGTCAGCCAATGCTTTACGTATGTTATTGTCTTTTCACTGTCGGCTGCGGGAGATGGGTTTACTGTTGCTGGGCGGAGGCCTGCTTTTTACTGACAAAACCGTCCGTTCATACGCTGCGGAGCTATGGGTGGAAGGGCATCGCTAACAACAGAATAGACAATCACCGGTTAGGAGAAATAGTAGCACGAATTATCAATATGGGCATTGTTCCGCTAAAACGCTTCACCACACAAGTGTATGAAAGCATATACAAACGAAGCGCCTTTTCACAATCAACAACTGGAAGAGTTACTCACTGTATTGATCGGCGGATTGCCCGACAATCCGGTCACCGGACAAAAAACAGCTCGAACTCTACGCGGAAGTGCTTCGCATGAACGGTCAGCAACGTAACTGACGACAAAGTCCGCGAGCGCCTGGAAATGTGGAAAAAGAATGCTAATCTGAAAAAAAGTAGTTACGGCATTAGAGAGGTGATAGGTAACAGGTAATAAGTAATAGGTAATATTGCTTGGTATCAGGTTTTTATCATTTCAGGTGATCTTAATTGATTTAAAGTAGACTAATTTATAAACACATTGTTATCATATATCCTTCAATCAAAATTATAACCATGACTGCCTAGAAACACAGCTTACCGAGATAGTAGAAAAAGGACAAGGCGATGCCATCATCCCTTTTCTGCAAGGACTAACGCAGGAAGAACGAAAACGCTTGTTCCCTGCCTCAACAAATTGGAAGAACACTACAATAAACTCGTGCAACTTAACGAGAACACATACGGTACACGCGGAACTCCCGAACAGCATCGTATCATCAAGCTTACCGCCCTCGTCATCTACTCGCTGAAAGAATTCCGCAAACACGAATGGGGACTCAGTACGGCGCATTGAATGAATTGATTCCATGGTACATTCCTTCTGGCTCGACAGTCTCTTCAAAGAGAGTGAAGACAAAGAATTCAGAGGTTTTACGGAATGAATTACGAAATTCTGATGGATTGGATAGAACAGGGGTACTCACCCTAACACCTTCTCCACAAACCATCGCCAATTATCTGGTGAACTACATGAACAACACCGATTTCCTGCAAAAGCGGGCAATCACCCTCCAAGAACACATCTGGTATCGGTTCCAATACGAGTGTGGGCAAAACTGGACAGACAACCGTACAGGGGGACAGCCTTATTTATCTTTCAGATACTTCGTAGAACACGGTCAGCTAGATCGTATGCGTGTATTAAAAGAATCTCTGCTTGCCGTCAACCGGAATCTGAATAAGAATCTAAGCAGCTGGTTTGCAGGAATGTTTACCGCACTTACCCCCAGCACAGAAGAACAACTGACACTACAACCGGAAATATTTGCCGTTCTGTCCGCCCCTCACAGCCGTCCGGTAAATATCATACTCGGACTGCTGAAGAACTTATGCACTCACCCACAATTCCAAGTTGAAGAGTTTCTTAGTCAAACTTCCGTGCTTTTTTTTGCTTCGGATGTGAAAGCGATTCATCAAAACACACTGGCTATACTCCATAAGCTGGCAAAAGAAAGAAAAGAATTTCGCGACACCATCTGTTGTGCAGCCGCACAAGGACTGATGAGCCGGGAAGAATCCACCCAAAGTAAGATAGTCAAACTTATTCAGACGTATGGAGAGACGGCATCCACCACATTAAAAGAGATCTTTCCATATATACGGAAACCATGTTGGCTAATACTAAAAAAAGGAGCTGAAAGCGTATTTGGAGAATAACGAGCCGGAAGATTCCGCCTCTTTCACGTATGAGCCAATACTCCCCTCATCCGTGAAGACAACCGGCTACAGGAAATCACTTCCACCGAAGACCTGATATTTTTAGCCAGCCAAGTGTTGGACGTGAACGAGATCTATCACTCCGACCTTTTCCTGAATGCGTTGGTGGAATGGACCGTCAACAGGAAGCAAAACAAATTTCTCAATGGACCCCTATTCTTCAACGTGCCTTATCGCAATCTGCAGAGAATAACCATCCGCCAAAAAGAGTAATAAAAGAACGGAATTTCCTATTCACAAACAATTACTGTACCGGACATTAGACCTTTTGGAAAGTAACGAGAACCGACTTCCCATGCTATCCACTCCCTACGCATATGCCTGCATTTATTGACCCCATAGTTCTGATAAAAAGACTCGGACAATATCAGCAGGCCAATGCCGAACCGGACGATATAGATATGCAGATAGCCCTGTCGAGGATGGCATTGAATAATTATCCCTCGCAAGACTTTCCGACTGTTCTTCAGGAACTGAAAGGGGAATACCAAAGTTTGTTTTCCTTCTTGATAGGAGCAAAAGATGCAGTACCACAAGCTCCCTTCGCCCATCCTTCATGGTGGATGACAGCAGGATTGATCAAATCACCGGAGACGGTTTATACTGAATTTAAAGATTTCTCTTATAGCAAAAAGCTCACGCGAATTTCTGACGGGAAACTTCTCATGGTGGACTTTCAAACCCCTCATTCATATACTGATTATCACAACAAAGTAGTCAACTGGACATCTTCAACCCTTAGTTTCAATGTTCGGAAGGAGAGAACATCCACATCGTCAACAAAAAAGGAAAGTATGATGAGAGAGTGAGTTATCACTCGTATGATCCGCATCCGCTACTGGTGGAAATGTATTCACAGATAGAACGTTATGACGATATACAAAACGATCTGCCCCGCCTTGTATGGCTGGCTCCCAATACACCGGAACCATTGTTTGTATGGTGCATCCGCTGTGCCATTTATGATCCGATGCTAAATGAAGTGAGAGAAGTTGGTATCACCCAAGCCACCATAGAGGCACTCCACCAATTAAGGCACGAATGGCATGAGACCTCTTATCTGCTGGAAGCGAGTTGTATGCTGGTAGCCGACAAGACTTCCCGTTCTTATGCCGCCGGAATATGGACGGACCGTGTCAACACAGGATGTATAGACAGTGCACGTATCGGCAGGATACTGGGTTCGCACCAACGTACCGGATGGGGACCTCTGAAAAAGACTTACCGACTTGATACAACAGCAAATGATAAACGTCAGCCCACTACACAACCGGGAACTGGAGCTGCTACTTACATCACTGATTGCCGAACTTCCGGAACAGCCTGTCAAGGAACTGAAGAAGCTGCTGGAAATATATTCGGAACTGCTGTCTGTCAATAACAGCAGAGTAACGGATGAACGTATTCTGCAACTACTCGAAATATGGAAGAATACGGCCAATCTAAAAAAAAGTAATAGTCAGTATCAACCGCTGAAAAATCGGATAAATCACAGAAGAAGGTGTGCCGGTATTCAGACTATATTTGCATATAGGGTATAGTTACCGTTCATGCAGGGTATAGTAACCTAACATGCAGGATATATATGTCCAACGTACAGGGGATATATATCCAACACGCAGGGCATATATGTCCAACGCGCAGGATATATAGATCCAACAAACAGCGTAAAAAAAGGCTTTTTATTGGTGCTAAATTCAAAAAGAAGTATCTTTGGCACACAAAACCCAAAGGAGTAATGATGATGCTGAAATATAGTTTATTTGTCTTTTGCTTTCTGCTGGCAGGGTATTCCTGCGTATCGGGGCATAAGGAGACAAAGACATCTGCAGAGACCGAAATAACGTACACAGACTCTATGTGCGCAGGACTCGGAGATACAAG
>VOFD01000138.1_pt1 | contig 10642 bp, 17 predicted proteins | sample 5384101 | NCBI WGS metagenome assembly VOFD01 (sample SAMN12384723, study PRJNA508395) | human gut metagenome | isolation source: healthy gut C | host: Homo sapiens
CATATCGATGCCGTCTTTCTTCTTGAAAGTGAACACGCATTTGTGGTCGAACAAGAAAGCCAGTGAACCCATTGTTCCCAAGTTACCGCCGAACTTGTTGAACACGGAACGCACATCGGCCACCGTGCGGGTGGGGTTATCGGTCAGTGTATCCACAAATACGGCCACACCGTGAGGTCCGTATCCTTCATAGGTCATGCCCTTGTAGTCGCTCTGGTCCTTACCCATTGCATTCTTGATGGCACGCTCGATGTTGTCCTTCGGCATGTTCTCGCGCTTGCAGGTAGCGATAACCGAACGCAGTGCAGGGTTGTTTTCCGGTTCGGGACCACCGGCCTTCACCGCAATAGCAATTTGTTTACCCAGTCTTGTAAAGGTCTTTGCCATGTGACCCCATCTTTTCAATTTGGCAGCTTTTCTATATTCAAACGCTCTTCCCATTGGAACTGTATTTTAAATTATGAATTATAAATTCTAAATAATGAATCAACGCAGCTTGGCATTCAACTTGTCCTCCAGGTTCTTCACCAGTTTGGACATAATCTTGTCAATCTGCTTATCGTTCAACGTGGCATTCTCATCCTGCAGCAAGAAGCTCACCGCGTAACTCTTCTTACCGGCTTCCAGATTCTTACCCTCGTAAACGTCGAAGAGAGAAACCTCCTTCAGCAGCTTTTTCTCCGTCTCGTAGGCAATCTTCTCGATTTCCGCAAACTGCACTTTCTTGTCGATTGTCTTGACAATTACTTCATTGCCTTTGATCTTTCCGGCATCGAAGCAGTGCAACGGCTGACCGAAAGCATGAACGATATAATTGGTAATATCCACTACATTATTAATAGGACGCACCCCGATCAGACGCAATTTGTTTTGCAGCCATTCGGACTTTCCTTCACAGTGACACCTTTCACCGTAACACCGGCATAATGCGGACAAGCTTCGCTGTTTTCCACCTTCACTTCAATATTCAAGTCGTGGTTTTCCACTTTAAAGCCGTCCACCGACGGACGTTGCAAAGTAGCCTGTTTGCCGTTCTGAATCAGATAAGCATACAAGTCACGAGCCACCCCATAGTGAGAGCAAGCATCCGCACGGTTAGGCGTGATGTCCACTTCAAGCACATAGTCGCTCTTGATATTATAATAATCCTTTGGCAAGCGTACCCGGAACAGCATTTTCCGGCAATACGATAATACCTGCATGATCCGTACCGATCCCTATTTCGTCTTCAGCACAAATCATACCGATAGATTCCACCCCACGGATTTTTGATTTCTTGATGGTAAAGCATTCGTCACCGTCATAAAGTTTTGTACCCAAAGTAGCTACCACCACTTTCTGTCCGGCAGCCACATTCGGGGCACCACAAACAATCTGTACCGGTTCACCGTCTCCCAGATTGACAGTAGTAATATGCAAATGGTCCGAATTAGGGTGTTCCGTGCAGGTCAGCACTTCGCCGATCACAAGTCCCTCCAAACCACCTTTAATGGTCTGCACTTCTTCCACACCACCTGTTTCCAAGCCGATAGAAGTCAACGCAGCCGCCGTTTCATCAGGCGTCAAATCGAAGTTGACATACTCTTTCAGCCAGTTATAAGAGATATTCATATAATTAATTTTTTATTGTTTCTCAAAAGATTCGCAAAGTTAATAAGATTTTTCGGTTGACCGAAAAGGTTAGATAAAAAATTGCAGGTTATTTCACCACAGAGGACACTGAGGACACAGAGGATATCGGAAAGATGAAAAATAAGTGTAAATCCGTAATAAGCAAATGTATATAATTCATTTACCAACAAATTCAACATGAGTACTTAGTAAAAAGAAAGAACTCTGTATCCTCTGCGTCCTCTGTGTCCTCTGTGGTGAAACAAAGCACAACTAGAACGGTAACGGTCCATCCCCCGGCGCCCCGAACGGATTCGCTGTCTGTGGCGAAAAATCAGGAGCCGGCGGCGGAGGTACAGACCCCGCATTGCCCGCATTCATTTTCGATCCCAGCATCGCTCCTGCAGGTTCGCCCGGCATAGGAATCACCATGTCATCCTCCGGATTTGAGAAACGGGTAAACTCACCTTTGAAGCGGAGCAGCACTTCACCCACCGCACCGTTACGATGCTTGGCTATCACAATCTCCGCCATACCACGCAGGTCATTACCACGATCATCCTGATAAATCTTATAATATTCCGGACGGTGGATAAAACACACCATATCGGCATCCTGCTCGATGGCTCCCGATTCACGAAGGTCACTCAACTGCGGTCGTTTACCGTCAATACCTTCACGGCTTTCCACACCACGATTCAACTGTGACAGTGCGATAATCGGAATACTCAACTCTTTTGCCAATCCTTTCAACGAACGGGAAATGGTACTAACCTCTTCCTGACGGCTACCAAACGCCATACCACTCGCATTCATCAACTGAAGGTAGTCAATGATGATGATTCGCACCCCATGTTCGCGTACCAGACGGCGTGCTTTCGTTCGAAGTTCAAACACAGACAGAGACGGAGTATCATCCACATAAAGCGGAGCATCCAGCAAATCTTTCAGTTTGTAGTCCAACTGTTGCCACTCATAACCCGCCAGCTGTCCGCTCTTGATTTTCCACTTTCAATTTCGCAGACATTGGCAATCAAACGATTCACCAGCTGAACGTTACTCATTTCAAGAGAGAACAACGCTACCGGGTTACGGTAATCCACCGCAATATTCTTAGCCATTGAAAGGACGAAAGCAGTCTTACCCATAGCAGGACGGGCGGCAATAATAATAAGGTCAGAATTCTGCCAACCGGAAGTCATCTTGTCCAGCTTCGTAAATCCGCTTTCAAGCCCACTCAATCCGTCCGTTCGTGCAGCTGCTTTCTGAATCAGCTTATAGGCTTCGTCAATCACCGGATTGATCTGCGTATAATCTTTTTTCATATTCTGCTGTGAGATCTCGAAAAGCTTGCCTTCCGCCTCCTGCATCAAGTCGTCCACATCCAGTGTCTCATCAAAAGCCTTGCTTTGAATATTACTGGTAAACGTTATCAATTCGCGCGCCAACGATTTTTGTGCAATAATACGGGCGTGATACTCAATATGCGCTGAAGAAGCAACCTTACTGCTCAACTGAGTAATATAGAACGGGCCTCCCACCTCTTCCAATTCTCCGCGTTTGCTAAGTTGTTCCTTTACAGTCAGAATATCCACCGGTTTCTGATTCACCGCAAGATCGGTGATAGCAGAATAAATCAACTGATGCCGTCGTTCATAAAAAGATTCGGGACGAAGAATCTCACTTACTAATGAGTAAGCATCTTTTTCTATCATTAAAGCTCCCAGAACTGCTTCTTCCAGTTCAGGCGCCTGCGGCTGAATACGACCATAATCATTTACCGGTTGTATTTTAGTAGACTTTGAATTGCGGGTATTTCTTTTCTGTTCGGCCATCGAGGTATTTACTATTTTACAATTTACTATTTACTATTTTACGACTGGACAGACTCTATTATCACATTTATCACGGAATTCTTCCAGTCGGGACGACAAAGATAGAATATAATCACGAAGAATGAATAAGGAAAAATGAAGATTTTACTAACTTTGCTCCCCGAATTACATTCAACACATGCTTAATTGTAATATGCAGCACTGCAAATAGTAAATAGTAAATAGTAAAATAGTAAATAACCTTATGCTTGCTTTTCCTAATATCAAAATAAACCTGGGACTTTCCATCACGGAAAAACGCCCGGACGGATATCACAATCTGGAAACCGTTTTCTATCCGGTAGCTCTGGAAGACGCACTGGAAATCCGAAATGACCGAAAATTCACTCTCCACCAACCCCGGTAACGGAAGCTGACCGAAAATTCATCTCCCTCCTCTCCACCAACACGGAATGGAAATGCCGCTTTCATGCTGAAGTTGGATCAACAGTTGGGAGTATCCGAAGACAATCTGGTAGTCAAAAAGCCGATATTTGAAACATCTTCTCCCCGGTCGAATTTCATTAAACGGCTACCAAATCATGATGGAGCACCCGGCAAAGCAAGCGAGCTATTTTTAAAGTAGGATAAAACCAAGTTGTACTCATAAACAGCTTCAGGTCGATTCGCATCAATTAAACAAATCGCATGCACGATTTGTTTAAACTTTTATGTTATTTAAAACAAATATCCCTTTTACTGAATGCCTCTTTCACGGAGTTTCAGCTGCCAATTCCATGCAGAGCGTAAAGTATCTTCTAATGTTTCTACCGCTTTCCAACCCAGCTCTTTATTAGCAAAATCCGGGTTAGCCCAAACTTTTTCAATGTCGCCTGCACGACGTCCGACAATCTGATAATTCAATTTTACGCCCGTGGCTTTTTCAAAGCCATTTATTAATTCCAATACAGAAACACCACGTCCTGTACCAATATTGAATACTTCCACTTTTTCTTTCTGTGTCTTCTCCAAGATACGGCGGATAGCAATCACGTGTGCCTTAGCCAAGTCAACGACATTGATAAAGTCACGGATACAAGAACCGTCCGGTGTATCATAATCGTCACCAAACACGCTAAGTTTCTCACGGATACCGATGGCTGTCTGGGTCAGATATGGAATCAGGTTTTGAGGAACCCCGTTAGGCAGTTCACCCAGCAATGCAGTAGGATGAGCACCGATCGGGTTGAAATAACGCAGCATGATCGCATTGATCGGAGCACCCGGAAGCTACCGTGTCACGAATAATCTCTTCATTGATCTGTTTGGTATTTCCATAAGGTGATTCCGCTTTCTTGATCGGAGCCTTTTCCGTTACCGGCAACTCGTCCGGCTGACCGTATACTGTACAAGAAGAAGAGAACACAATACCTTCTACTCCATGCTTTGGCATCAGTTCGAGAAGGTTAATCAAAGAAACCAGGTTATTACGGTAGTAAAGCAACGGTTTCTGTACCGATTCTCCTACTGCTTTGCTAGCTGCAAAGTGAATGATAGCCTTAATTCCTTTATATTTTGTGAATACTGCATCCAGACCGGCAAAGTCCAAGGCAATCCAGCTTTTCAAAAACTGGACGAATACCGGAAACTTTTCTATATTGTCAACAACGTCAGCACTTGAATTTGATAAATTATCGATGATGATTACTTCATACCCACTGTTTTGCAACTCTACAACAGTATGGGAACCAATATATCCCGTTCCCCCTGTCACTAAAATTCTTTCTTTCATATTCTTTATTAAATGGTTAGTTTCTCGGCTTATTATTGTTTGAGCTACAAATGTATGGAAATAAAATGGAATAGCAATAATTTGCCACGAATTTATTTGCTAAAAAGTAATTAAGGTACGATTTGGTAGTATTTAGGTATATGCCATAGCAAGCAAACCGGCGGTGATCAAAGCAATCGGAGTTCCTTGCATGCCCTTCGGCACGTTCACCAGGCTCATCTGCTCGCGCAGTCCGGCAAAAAGCACCAGCGCCAGTCCGAATCCGAGAGCTGTTGAGAACGCATAAACCACGCCTGTCAGCAAATCATAATCTTTCTGGATAACGAGGATAGCGACACCGAGAATACAACAGTTCGTTGTAATCAGCGGCAAGAATACACCCAAAGCCTGGATATAGAGAAGGAGACACCTTTTTCAGGATGATCTCCACCATCTGCACCAGTCCGGCAATCACCAGGATGAACGTAATCGTCTGCAAATAGCCCAGTCCGAAAACATCCAGTACAAACTTCTGAATCAGGAAGGTGACGATTGTAGCAATAGTAAGCACGAATGCCACTGCTGCCGACATGCCCAACGCCGTCTCCACTTTCTTGGATACGCCCAGAAACGGACAGATACCCAAGGAACTGCGACAACACAATGTTATTGACAAAGATTGCCGAGATAAATATCAATATATATTCCATAATATCAATTCTAATTATGAATTACAAATTATGCTTTCTTGAAGCTGTTAACCAACGCAATGAGGTATCCCAAAGCGATGAAAGCACCCGGAGCCAATACGAATACCAACATTCCGTATTCTTCGGGAAGAATCGTGAGGTTGAATATCTTGCCTGTGCCCAGGAATTCGCGGACAGCACCCAATAAAGTCAATGCGATAGTAAAACCTAATCCCATACCCAAACCATCGAAGAAGGATGCCACTGGATTATTTTTGGCAGCAAAAGCCTCGGCGCGGCCCAGTACGATACAGTTTACCACAATCAGCGGAATAAACAAGCCCAGTGTCGCATAAAGTGCGGGAACGTAAGCCTGCATCACCATTTGCAGCAGTGTTACGAACGATGCGATTACAACAATGAAAGAAGGAATACGCACCATATCCGGAATAAGGTTCTTGATAGCGGAAATCACCACATTGGAACAGATAAGCACGAACATCGTTGCCAGTCCCATACCCATACCGTTGATAGCAGATGAAGTCGTACCCAATGTAGGACACATACCAAGCAGGAGTACAAACGTAGGATTCTCTTTTACAATCCCGTTCATCAATACTTTAAAATTATTCATATCTGTACTCCTTTCTTATTTAGCACTGACAGAATCAGTGAGTTCAACTTTAATAGTAGCTCCCGTAGCCGTATTTGCTCCGGCAGCCTCTTCCACATTCTTTTGAGTAGCTCCCGTAGCGCCGTCAGCGGTATTCTGACCTGCATAGGCAGCATATGCAACGTTTACGGCATTCAAGAATGCGCGCGAAGTAATGGTTGAAGCTGTAATGGCGTCTACCTTACCGCCGTCCTTGCTTACAGTCAGAGAAGCTTCACCGGGATTCATACCTGTAATATCTCCCTTGTTTCCCTTCTTGAACCAGTCGGCAGCCTTGGAGCCCAATCCCGGAGTTTCCACATGCGACAGCAGCGAGTAATCGATAATCTTGCCTTCGGCATCGAAGCCTACCAATACCTTCAGCTCACCGCCAAAGCCCATGGAAGTCGCTTCAACAGCAGCACCGATGAATTTGCCTTCTTTAGTGGCGGGATACACAGCGTACTGGACACCGTTTACCTCCTGAGTCTTTTTTTCGGCAATCGGGTCATTGTCAAAACCCGGAACCACGGCGCTGACAGCATCGCTCAACGTCTTGGCATTGGCCTGCGCAATAGGTTCTTTCGTCAGTTCATTTACATAAGCCAGCAATGCTACGGATATCGCAGTAACTCCCGTAAGCACCAGCAACATATTCTTTAAGGATGATTCTAACTTTTTCATTTCTTCTTCGCTACCTCCCCAAAGCGTTTAGGTTTAACATATGTGTTGATAAGCGGAGTAAACGCATTCATAATCAGAATAGCGAACGACATACCTTCGGGATATGCACCGAACAGACGGATGATGACCGTGAGCAGACCGATACATACGCCGTAAATCAGCATTCCCTTATGGCTCATCGGAGAAGTTACATAATCCGTAGCCATGAAGATAGCACCCAGCATCAGACCACCGGACAGCAGTTGCACCACCGGAGATACATAGATTTCCGGATTAACCCAGTACATGATGCCGGAGAAAACGAATACCGTAGCCAAAATGGATACGGGAATGTGCCATGTAATAATCTTCTTCCACAACATATAGGCCAGTCCCAACAGCAGGGCCAATGCGCTGACTTCACCCAGACAACCGCCGTTATTACCGATCAGCAAGTTGAAAGATGAGGGAAGGTCGCTCAAAGACATGCCCGGAGCACCGCTGATTACACCTTTCATTATAGCCAACGGTGTAGCAGCCGTAGTGGCATCCGTGTAAGCGGTCAGTTGTCCTACGGCAGGCCATGTGGTCATCTGCACAGGGAACGACAGCAACAGGAACACACGTCCCGCCAATGCCGGGTTAAAAGGATTACAACCCAAACCTCCGAAAGACATCTTGCCTACACCGATAGCAAACAAGGCGCCTAGAATGATAATCCAGACAGGAAGATTGGAAGGTAAGTTGAATGCCAGCAACACACCGGTGATAATAGCGGAACCGTCACAGATGGTTGTGGTTTCTTTCTTCATCAGAAATTTGCCGATAGCCCATTCAAAGAACAGACAGGCTGCTACGGAAGTAGCCGTAACAATCAGCGCGCCCAGTCCGAAAAAGTAAAGCGATACAAGAAATGCAGGAATCAATGCTATCAGCACGCCGTACATATTCTTCTGCACGCTGTCACCGCCGTGAACGTGGGGCGAAAGGGATACGATTAATTTATTCATAAGATTATACTAAATCAATTCTTTCATTTTTTTACCTGACGTGCACGTATCATCGCTCCTACCTTACCCTTACCCAAACGGATATAGTCCAGCAACGGACGGTTGGAAGGACAAGTGAACTGGCATGAGCCACACTCGATACACGACATGACATCTTCTTTCTCTACTCTTTCAAAATCGCCGTGAGCCGATACGGTAGCAAGCAAATAGGGTTCCAGCCCCATAGGACAGGCACTCACACATTTGGCGCAACGGATACATGGCTGCGCCTCACCGCGCTTGGCTTCCTTATCGTTCATAATCAGGATGCCGGAACTGCCTTTCGCAGTCGGCACATCCGTATTTACCAGCGCCTTACCCATCATCGGACCGCCGCCGATAATCTTGCCCGTATCTTCGGGCAGACCGCCGCAAGCGTCAATCAACTGTTTCATCGGCGTACCGATACGTGCCAGGAAGTTGGAAGGCTTGGACAAAGACTTGCCGGTAACGGTAATGACACGCTCAAACAGCGGTTTATTCTTCTGAACAGCCTGATATACGGCAAATGCAGTACCTACATTCTGTACAACGGCACCCGTGGAGATAGGCAATGCACCGGCAGCAACCTGGCGACTGATAACAGCGTCTATCAACTGCTTTTCACCGCCTTGCGGGTACTGCACTTTCAAGGGCACAACCTCGATACCGGCATAACCGGCAGCTACTTTCGTCATCAGCTGGATAGCATCGGGCTTATTATTCTCAATGCCGATGAATGCCTTGTTCACCTTAACGGCTTTCATCAGGATAGAAACACCTACCATGATTTCTTCGGCATGCTCCAGCATCAACTGGTGGTCGGCAGTAAGGTACGGCTCGCACTCCACGGCATTGATTATGACACATTCCGCCTTGAATGCAGGCGGTGGGCACAACTTCACCTGTGTAGGAAAACAAGCGCCTCCCAAACCTACGATACCGGCATCCGCAATCTTCTTCACGATTTCCTCGGCTGTGAGATTGCACTCTTTTTACCAATGTATCGGTACGGTCTATGGTCTCTTCCCACTCATCCCCCTCTACATCAATGAATACAGCCGGTTTGGCGTATCCGCTGGCATCGACGATAGTGTCGATTTTTGCGACCTTTCCGCTGACAGACGAATGGATGGCCGCGGATACAAAACCGCCGGGTTCGGCAATCTTTGTACCTACTTTCACAACATCACCTTTAGCAACGATAGGCTTTGCAGGAGCGCCGATATGCTGGCTCAACAAGATAACGGCTTTTGCCGGAATCTCTGCCTGTACGATAGGCTGATGTGCTGAAAGTTTATTTTCGTGTGGATGAACTCCACCGATTGAAAATGTCTTCAACATACAATTCTGTATTTTTAGTCGTTTAATTTCTTTTAATATTATGCTTCAGTTTTCGGAGTTTCCGGAGCAGCAGTTTCAGAAGCTTTGGAAGTTTCCGCTGTTTTTTTAGGAGCTTCTGCGGGCTTTGCAGGAGTTTCCACCGGCTTCTTCGCAGCTTCCGCAACTTTCTTCACCGGCTCTGCAGCCTTGGAAGCAACAGCCTCTCCTTCCGCTTTCGGTTTACGCGGCGGGAAATTGAGGGCGATTATCGTACCTTGCGGACAAACTTCTTCGCATTTACGGCAAGACTTACATTTGTTCGGGTCGATGTATGCCAAATTGTTCTCCAGCGTAATTGCCTCGAACGGACATACCTTTACACACTTGCCACAGCCGATGCAGGCTACGGTACAGGCCTTACGGGCTACAGCACCCTTATCCTTGTTGACGCACTGCACATAAACGCGGCGGGATTTCTTGCCTTGCGGACGGATTTCGATAATATTTCTCGGACAAGCCTTGGCACATGCGCCGCAAGCAGTACACTTGCTTTCGTCCACCTCCGGGAAGCCCGGTTTCGGGATTCATGCGGATAGCACCGAACTGGCAGGCAGACACACAGTCGCCACATCCCCAAACAGCCAAAGCTGCATCCCGTTTCGCCCCCGTAAAGAGAAGCTGCGATAGCACAGCTCTTCGCACCGTCGTATTGATTGACACGAGGGCGGTTGGCACACGTTCCGTTACATCTTACCACTGCAACCATCGGTTCGGCAGCAGCAGCATCAATCCCAGGATTTCGGCAACTTTCGTCATGACAGGCTGTCCGCCCACCGGACAAAGTTTACCTTCAACGAACCTGCCTTGACGCAAGCATCGGCAAATCCGCTACAACCCGGGTAACCACATCCACCGCAGTTTGCCTGAGGCAGCACGGCTGCCACTTGTGCAATTCGCGGATCTTCATACACGGCAAATTTCTTGGAAGCCACGTAAAGAATAACCGCCGCAACCAGCGCTATGGCCCCCAATGAAATTACTGCAATCAGAATTACATTCATAAATTAGTTGTTTATTAATTATTTGTTTTA
>VOFD01001838.1_pt1 | contig 10629 bp, 16 predicted proteins | sample 5384101 | NCBI WGS metagenome assembly VOFD01 (sample SAMN12384723, study PRJNA508395) | human gut metagenome | isolation source: healthy gut C | host: Homo sapiens
GGCAGCAATCGCCGAAAAGAGTAAATAATAAGCAGTATGTTCACTGTTGTGATATAACGGTTACTCGTGACGATGTGAAAGCCTTTATGGCACAGCGTGATGAGTACACGAAAGCCAACAGATTTAAAGATATTACCATTAAAGTATATATCTAATATGCATACTATCAGCAAAGGGAAAGTATTATGAAATGCTTTCCCTTGTTTCTAATAAGAGAAAGCAAAATTTGGGGAATAAGTCTTAATTGTTAAAAACGGTTAGGATTTGTTCCCATTTTTTATTTTATACAATATGCAAATCTGGAGGTGATGAAGATAGGATTTTTTGAATATCTCAGATACGAGAAAAGAAGTTCGACACATGATCAAGAGATTAGAAAAGGACAAGCAATATGAGATTATTGAGGTGTCTGATATTAAGTCGAATCAAAAAATCCAAAGTACTGTCATGCGTGTGTTCAGTATCGGCGGATCGTTAAAAACAGTAGTAACAAATTAAAAATACGGAGGGTCAGAATTATGTGTAAAGTAATCGCTATATGCAATCAAAAGGTGGCGTGTCCAAAACCACCACAACAGTGAATCTTGGAGCAGGTTTAGTCAGAGAAGGAAAGAAGGTGCTTGTGATCGATGCAGATCCACAGGAAATCTGTCACAGAGTCTTGGCATTATGAATCCGGATGAGCTGGACGTGGCACTGCCTGACATTATGGAGCAGATCGTTGTGGATAAGGATGTGGATGTGATAGAGGGATTGTTCAACACGAAGAGGACTTGACCTTATGCCATGCAACATCAATCTGTCCGGTGTGGATGTATCGCTTGTGAATGCCATGAGTAGGGAGTTTGTTTTGAAAACTTATGTGGAAAGTATGAGGGAGTTCTATGACTACATTCTTATCGACTGTATGCCGAGTCTTGGAATGATAACTGTAAATTCCCTTACTGCAGCGGACAGTGTGTTGATCCCGGTACAGGCAGCCTATCTGCCGGTAAAAGGATTGGAGCAGTTGATCACAACGATCTGCAGGGTGAAGAAACATCTGAATCCGTCGATTCGGTTTGAGGGGATATTGATCTCCATGCTGAATGCAAGGACCAATTATGCGAAGGACATTATGGAACTGATAAACGAGTATTACGGAGATTCCATTCCTATCTTCGAGAGCAAAATCCCGTTTTCCGTAAAAGCCTCTGAAACATCAGCGGCTGGAGTAAGTATTTTTCGCTGGATAAAAAGCATCCGGTAGCAAAAGCTTATGAAGAACTGACGAAGGAGGTAATCGCTCATGAGTAGAACAAAGGCTTTAAAAATGTGAAATTGACGAGTTTTGATGACCTCTTTGGAGGCAAGGTTGTGGAGGAAACTGCAGAAACGGGCGATGTGAAAGAGATACCGCTTTCTGAGCTGCATGAGTTTCATAACCACCCGTTTCAGATCCGTTCGGATGAAGAATTGGAAGAGATGATTGAGAGTGTCAGAGAGCATGGAGTGCTGGTGCCGGGAATTGTACGGAAACGGGAACAGGGCGGTTACGAGATCATTGCAGGACATACAAGGAAGCATGTGTGTGAAGTGCTTGGCTTGGAAACCATGCCGGTCTTTTGTAAAGGAGCTGAACGACGATGAAGCCAGTATGGTGATGGTGGATTCTAACATTCAGCGGGAAAATATCCGACCAAGTGAAAAAGCAAAGGCGTATAAGATCAAGTATGATGCCATGAAGAATCAGGGGAAAGCAGGAAACAGCCTGAAGATGATGTCGGAGGAAAGCGGTGAGAATTACAAGTCGATTCAAAGATACATCTGGCTTGCCAGGCTGAATGATGATCTTTTGGCATTAGTCGATCATAAGCGGCTTGGACTTGGTCAGGGCGTCAGTTTATCAGTTTTGACGGCTGAAGAGCAGCGAATGGTTTATGAAGCACTCTGCCGGTATCCAAAGAAACTGTCGGCGGTACAGGCAAATACGATCAAGCAGCTCAGTGTGGATGGAAAATTGGATGCAGAGATGCTGGAACGCTATCTTATTTCTGCACAGAAGCAGAAGAAGAAAAAAAGGAAATTACTCTGAAAAATGAACGGCTGTCAGAGTATTTTGAGGAAGAAACCACAGAAGAGGAAATGATGAATATCATTTTTGAACTGTTAGAAACATGGAAACGAAAGAAAGGAAGTGCACAGAATGAATAAGATTATTTTACTTGGAAATATGACAAGAAATCCCAAAACAACGAGAAAGACAGCAGAGGATGGAAGTGAAGTTGTCATTACCAAATTTGACCTTGCGGTAAATCGGCGGGCAAAGCGTGACGGAGAAGCCGATGCCGATTTTTTCACTGCACTTCCTTTGGAAGGCAGGCGGAATTTGTCGAGTGATATTTTCACAGCGGCTCCCGTGTATTAGTCATTGGACGGGTGCAGAATAACAACTATACGACCAAAGAGGGAAGCAAGGTCTATGGTTTCAGCATCATTACAGAAGAGGTTGAATTTGCACAGAAGAAAAGTGCGGAGAAACCGGCAAATAAAGACAGTGATTTTTTCATCCGTTTCGGATGAGGAGCAACCGGTCGATGGCAGGTAGGTGATAACATGGCAGAAGGTTTCTTCCGAAGCAAAAAAGGATTTACAGTCGTTCAAAATGAGATAACCAGAGATGTGAATATTTCTTTGAAAGCAAAAGGATTGTATCTTGTCATACAGGCATATATCTCCATGCCGGATAAGAAATGGACAAAAGAAGATTTCGGAATCTGACCAAAGAAGGAAAAAAAAGCATTTGACAGTGCATGGAAGGAGTTAAAAGATTTTGGATATTTAAAGGTACACTTTATGCCGGATAACGGTAAGTGGCAGGCGGAGTATGAGCTGCTCGATGAGCCGGATCTGGGACCGCATACACTATATCATAACAGCAATGGAGAAATTTCCAGTAACAATCTGACACGGGCAGAAAGGAAACAGCAGGCAGATTTATGTGCAGAAGAGAATGAACAGGCTTCTTCTGAAAATAACAGTGATCCGGCTGCAGAAAAAGAGACAAATGACCGTTACCCCCTTTTGGTACTAACGGTAAAGATGACCGTTACCCCCTTTTCGGTAGCAACGGTAACGGTAACAACGCAAACGGTAATAACGCTTACGGTAGCAACGCAAATGGGGGTAACAATAATAAAGACTATAATATAAATCCTGATATAAAGACTGGTATATTAAATCCTAATCTTAATCCATATCAGGATCAGGAGGTGATCCGAGAAGATTATTCGATGCAGTTCATTGTGCAGCACTATGAGCTGGAAGCAAGGTATATTCCTCACGGAAAGGAGAAGCAGTTCAATACGGTAAAGGATGTACTTTTATGATGTTTTAAACACCAGGAAGCCGATTATCCGGGTTATGGGAGAGGACAAACCGGCGGCTGTTGTAAAATCAAGGCTTTTGAAACTGGACCGATTGGATATTGATTATGCGATCGAGCAGTATCAAAAGCAGGTGACAAAGGTACATAATCACAAAGCCTATATGCTCACGGTACTTTACCAGGCGAAGTCGCAGGAGAACTGGATATCAGCAATCAGGTCATGTATGATTTTTATGGAGCAGGCAGTAAAGCCGGTGATACAGGAGGTGGTGGCAGTGGATAATAAGGACAAGTCTGCCAGAATTCGGTGCTACTCCGGCTGGATAATCCAAAGCACAGACTGGTCTATAACATTCTGGAAAGCGCAGACAATAAAAGTGCTTACATCCGGGAAGCGGTGATCTATTATCACAGGAATAAAGGCATATCCCCGGAGGAAGATGATGTTATGGATCACATCCGGTTGGTGGTACAGGAATGCAATCAACAGCTTTTAGCCGAGCTCGACAAGAGGATCGGAAGTAAAGATTTGATTGACTATGACAAACTGAAAAATATATTTTAATCGACAGAAAAATACAGTATAATTTACATTGCTGGGAATGACCAGCGTACAGCAAGGAGCGTGAACGATATGAGAAAAGATGATGAAAACAGGCATGGTATTTTTATGGCGATGATGGTGCTTTTGACGCAGCATGTTACGGCAGATGCAAAAGAAAAAGTGTTGAACAAGACGATGACCATCGACTTAAACAAGGATTCGGCAGGAATCCGTTTTGCACCGACAAAGCTGAAGAAGTATTCCAAAGTGAAAGTCCGTGTGAAAAACAAAAAGGTGTTGAAGGCGAAGGCAAACGGAAGAAAGTATATTTACCTGAAAGGCAAAGCCGGCGGAAGAACCACTATGATGATCCGATTATATAAAGGTCATAAAAGGTGCAAGTGTACCATTACAGCATCAAGGTGATCGGAAAAGGACAGGATGGTTATAAGGCACAGGCAAAAGAAAGCATTTACCATCCAGAACAGGTACCGGGCAGAGAAAGGTGCAAAGGCATTGACATGGTCGGATAAGTTATATCGGTTTGCTCTGTACCGCTTAAAAACACAGTGGTTATGATGGGCATAAAATCTTCCGACTGACATAGAGAACTTTTTTGGTGATATACTGGTGATCAATAACATATCTTTTGGAGAAAATATGGCAAGCGGACAGACAAGTGCTAAAGAAGTAATGCTTTCGTGGAAGCATAGTCCTGGGCATTACCGGAATCTGTTGAATAAAGACTATCAATGTGGTGCGATTGCCCGCTACAAGGATACCTGGTGTGCGGTCTTTTATGATGGTTCTCGGAGAATCTTTCCAAAAGAAGCAGGATGTCGCAGACATAGTTGTTACTATTAAGCGTCAGGACAAGGCAAGTGGAAAGTATATTGGTGGTGCCACCATCGGTTATTATGAGGAAAATGACCGATGGAACACAAAGCAAACGGATCACGGTAGGAGAGTCTGGAAGACGGATTGTCCTAGAAATTGGTAAAACCTATGTGTTTTATGAAAAGACAACACCGGATGGATATGATAAAGCGAAAAAAAGTAACTATAACAGTAACAAAAGATATGCCAAGGAAATCATTCTTTCAGATAATTAAAATTTCATAGAGTAACTGATAACGAAGCAGGAAATGTATGTAAGAAAGACAATACATTTCCTGCTTTTTTTGATTGGAGGAAAAAAAAGATGCCATTTCTCATCCGCCCACCACCGGATAGGGCAGAAAAAAGTCCGGACAAATAAGCAGATCAGTCTGCATCCTGACGCAGTGGATGCGGAAAAAAGAAATATGCGTAGAAATGAGGTTTATCATGAAATCAAAAGTAAAGAAGAGATGTAAGCAGATGCTTGACAGGCTTGTTGGCATTATCTATGCTGTGCGGATTACTGCCACAAAATACGGTGAAGCGTCAGTGCAGCAACGACGGCAAAACAAAGGTATCTTCTTATGGAAGATTAGGAAATGTCGATGTCGGTTCAAAGACGAAAACGGGAACATGGTGGAAAATCAATGTTGGCAGTAAGACTGCATTTTGTCTCAGTCTTGGCAAAACTTGTCATACCGGAAATACTTATCAGGTGACGGATACTCATATCTGGAATCAAAATACCGGTGGAGAAAAACATGGTTACTATGCAAAAGATTATCCGTTTTTATGTTAATGACTGTAATCGGGCAAAGAAGGGCTTTGTTCTTGGTCAGGCGCTTATTTGGGCGGTATCAGAGGGAAATACTTCTGAAGCAAATCTGAAAAATGTGATCAAACAGGTAAAAGCAAATACCGGGTATTTTCCGAATAAGACTGTAGCAGATCTTTATAAACAGATCTTTCAGCCAACAGGAGCATGGGAAGCACAGGCAACCATGTGGGAAAAGACCGGAGCAACAAAAGGCTATCAGAAATTGATCACAGTTGATGCAGATATTTTACAGAATCCAAATTACAAAACGATAACAGATCATACCTATTACCGTCAGAGAATTACATTGCATAAGCAGGACGAAGATGGGAAAGGACTAGGCGGCATTAAGTTTACTTTATCAGCAGACAATCTGGATGACTTATATTCCTTTGGAAAGTATGATCGCAGTGGAGATACGAGTGCTAATTCTGCGGATGAAGATGATAATACGGAGTTTGAAGTAAGCGGACTCACAACAGATGGTGGGACCGTTGCCTGGAGAATGACTTATCGTCTGGAAGCAGATGAGATGGCTTATTATACGGATAATACTTTAGCGTCGATGAATGCAGACCAAAAAAGCTGCCAAAGAAAGCTCTGGAAGATGACGGATACAAGCAGGGAGTTCACTTCGGAAAGAACATGACCAAAGCAGAGGCTGAGGATCTGATCAAAAAGATCTGAATTCGCAGATAAAAAATATTTCCAATTCTTATACCTTGACAGAGGACAGTGTTGGAAACAATAAGAACATTTTCTTAGATCCGGCAATGGTCAAAGGGGTAAAAATCACCCTGAAAGAAGCAAACAGCTGGCAGAAAAACAGTAATGGAGACTGGCCGGACAAGTTGGTGGAACATCCAACGCAGTACAGCAAGGCGTATATGACAACGATCACCAATAAGTATAAAAAGGCAACGATCGTGGTGGCGAAGAAGTCTGGCGGCTCTGCTGACGGTTCGGCTCATGGAGATGCAACACTGGATGGTGCGGTATTCCAGTTGTATTCCGATAAGGCATGTACACAGAAAGCAAAGGTATTTGATGCTGCAGGCAATGCAAAAACTGCAGATGTCTATCGAATTAGTGGAGGAAAATTAACAACCGATTATCTCAGAAGCGGTAATACCTATTACCTGAAAGAGATACAAGCCCCGACAGGTTTTTTACTTAGTGATGAAGTCAAAGAATTAAAGATTGATGCTTCCGCTAAAACAGATGAATTTACACCGATTCTGTTTCAGACTAATTTCGCAGATATACCGATCAAAGGAAAGATTGCTGTGAAAAAGAAGTCTTATGATCCGACGAAGAAAGAGTATTACCCGGAGAATAACACAACTTTTCAGGTGTATTTGAAGGCGAAGGGCAGTTATGATAATTGCGCCGATGATGAGAGAGCAACGATCAAAACAAATGTAGACGGCTATGCTGTAACCGGCGATCTGGTCTATGGAACTTATGTAGTGCATCAGGTGGATTCCGGCGATGTGGATGCCTATTATGTCGATGACTTTGAAGCAATGGTAACAGAAAATGGTAAGGTATATGAGTTTGAAAAGGTCAATGAGTTATTCAAGGCGTATTTCAAGATCATCAAGAAAGACAAGAATACGGAGAAAACAGTACTGAAGCCGGGAACCAGTTATCAGATCTATCAGGTAGTAGATGGAAAAGAAGAACTGGTAACACAGGAATACATGGAAGATGGCGAGAAAAAGACAGCAGACACCTTTATCTGTGATGAATTCGGTGAAGTAGTAACTGTAGATTCTCTTCGTTCCGGAACTTATCATATTTATGAAGTGGCTGCTGCAGATGGCATGCACATGAACCATCAGTATGTGGAGGTTGTGGTAAACAGCAAGGCGGATAATTATGAAAGTTACATTGATGAAGATGGATATCATCATGTAACGATCACGCTGGAGTATCTGAATGAGGAAACCAAAGGACGATTGAATCTCTTAAAAACCGGCGAGGTATTAAAAGGCTGGGATAAGGAGAAACAGGAGTTTATTTTTGAGGATGTAAAACTGGATGGTGTAGAATTTACCCTTTATGCGGATGGAGATATTGTGACACAGGACGGACAGAGTACCGACAATGCCCGTGACACATGGTTCAAAGATGGCGATAAGGTGGCTGTTCTTACAACCGGAAAAGGTGTGGAATTTACATCGGAATGCGGTGGCATTACCGGTTATACAATGGATGAAGACGGAACCATTCATGTGTCGCTGCCATTAGGAAAAATATAAGATGAAAGAGACAAAGACACCATACGGATATGTGTATCCGGATACCAAAGAGTGGTCTCTGGAATTTAAGTGGCAGGATGGTGAGGACGAATATGTCCTTAACAGTACCGATGCAACCGATGACAAGGGACTGCTCCATATCAAAAACGAATTCGCCGGCACGAAGCTGGAATTGATTAAGCAGGACGCAAAGACGAAGGAATCCATTGAAGGAGCACAGTTTGGCTTGTATTCCAAGCATGATATTTACAACTATGCCGGAGAAAAGATCGTAGATGAGGAACGCAGCTTGCAACATTAACTACAGGTGCGGATGGAAGTGTTGTATCAGATAAGAAACTGCCGCTTATGAGTGAGCTTTATACAAAGACTGCTTCTGCAGAAACAGCCGGAAGTGAAGCTGCGGCTTCTACTCCGGCGGCAACAGGACTGCCATTTGTACCATCACAGTCGGAAGTGACACAAAGCTTCTCCGATGCCAACAAACGTTGCTGGTCTGAAGTTAAATTCCGGAGACTATTATCTGCAGGAGCTGTCCGTGTCTGATAGTTACTATATGGATACAACGCCGATCAACATTCATCTGGAGTATCAGGATGCAGAGACAAAGACGATCACAGCAAAGGCAGTAAAGGAAAACACACAGACAACCAATGTGGTCAGCAAGGTTGATGTAACAGGCTCGAAAGAGGATGGTGGCTGTAAACTGGAGATCACTGATGCATCCGGCAAGAAAGGTTATCAGTTGGACATCCGGGGACAAGGATTCGGTCAAAGTATATGTAACAGAGAAGGACGGCTACCAGAATTTTAAGTATTCGTTCGATGAGAAGGGAAATCTTCTTGTAGGAGGATTATTCCACGATAAAGAGTATACATTGACAGAAACAAGACCTGCAGACGGATATGTTACCGCCGATGCGATCGTTTATCAGATAAAATCTGTGATGGCATCCTTCTGTGGCAGAAAATTCAACAGATACAGTAGCAAGCGGAAGTGCAGTTACGGTAAAACCAGTCAGTGGAAGTGCAGTACCCGGAGAAACAGGAATTTCTTATACATCTGTAGTTGCCATGAAACAGAAAGATGGAAATTTTGCTGATCATACCGATGATAAGATCATTATGGTGGATGAGCAGACACACATCCAGCTTTTGAAACTGGACAAGGAGACAGGACAGGCTCTTGGTGGTGCAAAGTTTGTTGTAACCGATTCCAAAGGGAATAAAGTGATGAAATTTGTTACAAAAGATGATGCTTACGACATCACCGGCAAACTGGTCGTTGGAGAAACCTACACCTTTACAGAGGTTTTCGCTCCATCCGGTTATCAGTTGGCAAAACCGGTACAGTTGACAATCAAAGACACTGGAAAGGTGCAGACAGTGACCGTTAAAGATACACCGATTCCAGAAGTGCCGGATACACCACAGACAGGTGGAAACATGCCGATCATTCCGATTGCTGCAGGATTGCTTATGGTAGTTGGCGCAGCGGTGATGATCTGGAAGTTTTTGCAACCACAATAAAAGAATTACCTGATAAAAATTTTGGTATTGGTGGTAAAACGATTGATAAAGTTAAAGCTGAATATATGCAGACACACAAATAACCCCCAATTTTTAGAACTAGAGAAATTCAAGTTTGGCGATTTGGTAAATCCCAATAAATTAATTTTATAGGGAACAGAAAATTTGAATTCTCACTTGAGGTATTTTAAGGGATTTAATAACTGTTATATCTTGTTATAAAATTGCGGGGAACCCTGAAAATACTAAAGTTTTTGTGGGTGCCCTTTTCGTCAAATCTTGTATTTTGTTATATCGTTTTACCCTTGGTTACGCCCTCTAATAAGGGAAAAACAAGGGAAAGAATTAGCACAACGGAGCGTAGAATTCCTTTAAAATACGGAACTCTACGCTCCGTTGGTAGACAAAAAAAGCTTGTTTTTATAATAATAAGACCCGAAAGGAGGACAAGCATGGATCTGAATAAAATAGGTAAGTTTATTCAGAGGAAAGAAAGAAGAAAAATTATACGCAGAAGCAACTTGCAGATATTCTTAATATTAGTGACAGAACAATTTCCAAATGGGAATGCGGCAAAGGATTTCCGGAAGTTTTCATTGTTGCAGCCCCTTTGTAAGACGCTGGGAATTTCGGTGAATGAGTTGCTGACGGGTGAACGCTTGGATAAAGAGAATTATATGAAAAAGGCAGAACAAAAAATGGTTCATCTGGTAGAAGAAAAGAAAGAGAACAGAACGAAATTAATTCTGATTCTGTTAATGGGACTTATATCCATCATTTCTTTTGTGACGCTGATTGTTGTTGTAAATACATATGCGGAAGTAATAAGCAATCAGGCGAAAGGTATATTGGTGTTTATTGCATGTGCCGTTTTTTCGGTTGGTTTGCTTGCGCTGATGGAGGGAGAACGCACATTTGGATATTATAAGTGTTTACATTGTGAAGAAACCTTTGTTCCCGGCTTCATTAACTATACAATAGGGTTGATTGGTCTTGCCATTGCTGACCAAGGCAATAGATCTTCCAGAAAACTCAGATCCTTGTCATCCATATGATTTGGGATTTCTGACAGCAAATATTCAAAATAATCGTATGGTTTAAGATTGTTTGCCTTTGCTGTTTCTGCAATGCTGTAAATGATAGCGCTTGATTCTGCTCCGGCGATGGTATCGATCATCACCCAGTTCTTTTTGCCAATGCAGAAACCGCGGATGGACTGTTCTGCTGC
>VOFD01002805.1_pt1 | contig 10608 bp, 7 predicted proteins | sample 5384101 | NCBI WGS metagenome assembly VOFD01 (sample SAMN12384723, study PRJNA508395) | human gut metagenome | isolation source: healthy gut C | host: Homo sapiens
CGGGATAGCCCACCTTGTCGATGAACGCCTTCATGTCGTCCAGGCTCGTCGCTCCTGCCCAAGCCGGCTGGTCAATGCCCAAGCGGTCGAGCATGGCCGAGAACTTGTTGCGGTTCTCCGCACGGTCGATGGACACGGGCGACGTGCCCAGGATGGGCACCGACTGGCGATGGAGCTTCATGGCCAGGTTGTTCGGAATCTGTCCACCCACGGAAACGATGACGCCCGCCCGGCTGCTCCAAGTCTATCGCGTCGAGCACCCGCTCGAAAGACAACTCGTCGAAGTAGAGACGGTCGCACATATCGTAGTCCGTCGACACCGTCTCGGGATTATAATTGATCATGATGGACTTTACAACTTGCGCGCCGTCTGCACCGCGTTCACGGAACACCAGTCGAATTCACCGACGAGCCTTCGAACCCGTGCCACTTCTCATTCTTATAATAGTTATAATAGTTCGTTGCAGGTTCTCCTTCTCCATGTTCGTGCCCGTGTTGCTTGAACACGAAGCGGGCAATCTGGAAGTCCGAGAAGCCCAGCGCTTGGCCTCGCGCAAGAGTTCGGGCGAGACGTTCTCCAAGGCATCATAGCCCTCCAGCGTATTCTTCATGTCGACGATGTTCTTCAACTTGCCGATGAACCACGGGTCTATCTTGGTCAGTTCATAAATGCGCTCTATCGAGTAGCCTTCTTCCAAAGCCTGTGCCATGGCGAAGATACGCAAGTCCGTGGATTCGCCAGTTCGTCGTCCAGCTGGTCGAAATGCACGTGGTCGTTGCCCACAAAGCCGTGCATGCCCTGCCCTATCATGCGCAAGCCTTTCTGGATGATTTCCTCGAACGAACGGCCGATGGACATGATTTCGCCCACCGACTTCATGCTCGAACCGATGTGGCGCGAAACGCCTTCGAACTTCGTCAGGTCCCAGCGCGGTATCTTGCAGATGAGGTAATCCAGCGAGGGAGCCACGTAGGCCGAGTTCGGCGTCCCCATCTCGCCTATCTGGTCGAGGGTGTAGCCCAAGGCAATCTTGGCGGCCACGAAAGCCAACGGATAACCGGTGGCCTTGGAAGCCAAGGCCGAAGAGCGGCTCAGGCGGGCGTTCACTTCGATGACGCGGTAATCGTTCGTTTCAGCATTGAAGGCGTATTGTATGTTGCATTCGCCCACGATGCCCAAATGGCGGATGCAGGTCTTCGACAGTTCTTGCAGCATCGTCACCTGCTCGTCGGTGAGCGAACAGGTGGGCGCCACCACGATGGACTCTCCCGTGTGGATGCCCAGCGGGTCGAAGTTTTCCATGCTGGCCACCGTGAAGCAGTGGTCGTTGGCATCGCGGATGACCTCGAACTCGATTTCCTTCCATCCCTTCAACGATTCTTCCACCAGGATTTGCGGAGCAAAGGTGAAAGCGCTGCCCGCCAGCTCGATGAAATGTTCCTCGTCCGGGCAGATGCCGCTTCCCAGTCCGCCCAAGGCGTAAGCCGAACGGATCATCACGGGATAGCCGATTTCACGTGCGGCGGCCAAGGCGTCGTCCATGTTCTCCACGGCATGGCTCACCGGTGTCTTCATCGGGATTTCATTCAGTTTCTTCACGAAAAGGTCGCGGTCCTCGGTATTCATGATGGCTTCCACGGACGTGCCCAGCACTTCCACGCCATACTCCTTCAGCACTCCGTCCCTGTAGAGCGCCGTACCACAGTTCAACGCCGTCTGCCCGCCAAAGGCCAGCAAGATGCCGTCCGGACGCTCCTTCTTGATGATCTCCGTCACGAAATAAGGCGTGACAGGGAGGAAATACACCTCGTCTGCAATGCCCTCGGAAGTTTGAATCGTGGCGATATTGGGGTTTACCAATACGGAACGTACGCCTTCCTCGCGCAAAGCCTTCAGCGCCTGCGAACCGGAATAGTCAAATTCGCCGGCTTGCCCGATCTTCAACGCCCCGGAGCCCAGCACCAAAACCTTTTTGAATTGTTTCTTCATCCTTTTATCCGATTAATAATTGTTGTACATTTACACGTCACGGCGGGAAGCGTTCTTGCCCACCACCCGATGATGGGACAAAATTAAGCATTCTATTTCCTTTCTCCCAGAAAAAATAAAAGAAAATTCAGGCCCGTGCCGAAAAAAAACTACCGGCACGGGCCTGAATGGCGGGACTTGAGGGCCACGGAGGACCTCAGCTGCGCTCACTATGCGTAATCAGCTGGCGTATCTTGTTGTTCAGCACGTCGCATTTCATCAGTTCTTCCAACGTCAGGTGCATCCGGTAACGCCAATAGTTTTTCGGGTTGGCAGGCACGTTGATGCGCTCGGCTTTCACGTCGGGATAGCGCAGACGGTCGTCGATCGACATCCAGTCCTGCCAAGAAATCAGACAGAGCATGGAAGGCGAGAAGAGATGGCGGGCCACCACTTCCTCGCAGAGCCAGCCGGGAATGACGGCCGGCGCCTTGCCGTCCTTTTGCAGGATCTCGTTGTAGTATTGCTGGCGGCAGTCGGCATCCTCTTCCCACCAGCCGCGCAGGGTTGGCATGTCGTGGGTGAAGATGGTGGCCACGCTGCGGTAGGGATTCTCCTCCAGCCGGCCGAACCTTACGCCGAACCGCTTGGGCATGGTCTGAATCTCGAGCGTCAGGATGCGCAAATCCTCCATGGCCCAAGACACGCACGCCGGCACCATGCCCAGGTCTTCGGCACAGACCAGCATCTGCGTGGCCTCGACCAAGAGGGGCAACTTGCGCATGGCCTGCTCGTACCAGAAATCATTATGCCGATGGTAATAATATTCTTCATATAACGCATTGAAGGCGTTCTTCTCTTTGTCGCTCAACGTGTGGTAGAAATAATCCAACTGGGCCGATATGCGCGGATGGAACTTTCCGGCCTGCTTGCGGTCGGGAATGAAGAGCACGTTGCTGATGAGGGCGTACAGTCCGTCGCGCAGGGCCGTATCCTCGTCCGATGTCCGCCCGGCAAAGGCCGCCTCCACCTTGCGCTGCGTGTCATATTCCGGCTTCATGGCATACCGTCCGCCCCTCAACTCGTCCAGATAGACGGCCTTCACCATGGCGGCGCGCTCGCCGAAAAGCCGGTCCAGCAACCGGTCGGTAATCAAAGGCCGGGTGAACTCCTCCTCGCGGAACTCCAGTCCGAACCCCTCTATCTCTTCCACGCTCAAGGGCAGCGACGGGGAGAAATAGCCCAGCAAGCCATGCACGGCGTCGGACGGAATCTCCCATATCCGGAAGAAGCCCAATACGTGGTCTATGCGATAGGCATCGAAATATTCGGCCATCTTGCGGAAACGGCGCACCCACCAGCTGCACCCGTCTTTCAGCATCACGTCCCAGTTGTAGGTGGGGAAACCCCAGTTCTGCCCGTTCACGGAGAAAGCGTCGGGCGGCGCACCGGCCTGCCCGTCCAGATTGAAGTAGTAGGGTTCCACCCAGGCTTCCACGCTGTCCCGGCTGATGCCGATGGGAATGTCTCCCTTCAACACCACCCTGTGGGCACGGGCATACGACGAAGCGGCCGACAACTGCTCGTGGAGGCAGAACTGCACATAATAATAATAGGTGATGTCCCCGTATGCAGAACCGGACGGGCGGCAGAAGCTCCGGATTTCCTCGGCCCGGTATTCCGCATATTCAGGCCATCGGCGGAAATCGGCCGTCCCGAAGCGGTCGCGCAACACGCAGAACGCCGCGTAGGGCACCAGCCAGTCTTCGTTGTCCCTGAAGAAAGCGGCAAAGCGCGCCGAGGCGAGCACCTCCGCTCCGACTTGCCGGAACACCTCGTGCAAGTATTCCTGCTTCAAGGCATATACCCCCTCATAGTCCACCTGCGGCAGGGCGTTCAGGGCCGCGCGGCGCTCCTCGTAGTCCGCCATCCGTGTTTCGTCGGCCAGCCTTGGCAGCTGCCGCAGATCCATGTACTGGGGATTGAGCGCATAGATGGAGATGCTGTTGTAGGGATATGAGTCCAACCAGTTTTTGTGAATCGTAGTATCGTAAATCGGCAATAGCTGTACGACGTGCATTCCCGTGCACACGGCCCAGTCCACCATGGCCTTCAGGTCGCCGAAGTCTCCCACTCCGGCACTCCCCTCGCTGCGCAGCGAGAACACGGGAATCACCACTCCGGCCGCCTTCCAATGCGGGCCCCTGAGCCGCAAGAGGCTGTCCGAGACGACCACCACCTGGTCCTTGGCCACGCCGTCCACGGGCAGCACGCGGTTGTCGCCGCCTTCCCATGCCAGGAAAGCGCCCGTCTTGGCATCGACCACCACATATTTATATTCCATGGGGAAGGTGAGGCCGGTAGAACTCAGCGTGAGGCTCCATTCATACAGTCCCGTCTCTTTCATGCGGAACGCGAAATCGGGGTTCCACTCTCCCAGCGCCGGCTGGTTGCCCAACAAGGCCAAGGCCTGCCCTTCCTCAAGCTGCGGGGCGCTCACCCGCAACATCAGCGTGCCGCTGAAGTAAGGAAGCCCCTCGACACGGGGCGCACGGGGACGCACACACTGCGTGAAGGCCGAAGTGTAGAGATGCGAAAACTCCGGCATGTCCCTCCATGCGTCCAGGAAGCGGTACGCCTTCGTGGGGTCGGCCTCGAAGCGCCGCGGCACGAGGCGCCATTCCGTACGCACGACGCAGTCGTCTTTGTAAATGCAATAATGGTAATGGAAAGTCCTGATGTTCCCTTCGGTCACCAGCACTTCGCCCGCCCAGGAACGGCCGTCGCGCGTGTCCAGGGGATGGACTTGTGCCTGCTTCCGCCCCTTGGCGTTGACCAGCGTCAGGACGACGCGCACGCTTTCGCCCCAGTGCGTCAAATAGTCTATAGAGAAATACAGTTTCATGTATGTCGTGTGTTTAATCTTCCGTATATTTGAGGACAAAGATAAGTGTTGACAAGCGGAGAACAAAATAAAACGGCGCTTTTTACGTCTCCGGACTGCGTTTTTTAATGCCAAAGCGACATGAAAGTTTCAAATTCCGCACCTTCCGGGCACGAACGGGCGCCCGGATGCCGCGCCACGCCCTGCCGCAGGAGGCGCAGCCGGGAGAACCTGAAAAACTTTCCGGAAAGCCGCCCGCGGAAAGCGTCGCGCCGCCACCGCACAAGAACGGAAGCGGTTTCGGACCAAAAGGCAAAAAAATGGGCGATTTATTTGCGTAATTCAGCGCAATGACTTACCTTTGTAATACAGAAAAAGGAGCCGCATCGGTTAGATTGGGATACTCATCAATTTACATCTGAAAACCGAGAATGCTTCGACCACCAATGGCGGGCCACGCCTTCGGGTAGCAGAGATGCCGGTGGATTACAAAGGTGGCGGGCGCTCAAATCTTACTAGCTCGGAGTTTTCATCACATCATCGGTGCGGCTTTCATTATAAGAGGGGATACCTTACAAAAGGTGTCCCCTCGTTGTTTGTCCGCCCGGCACGCCGAAACTGGCCGCGCGCCTGCCCGCCGCATTCCGGAAGCCGGCCAAAGAAGGCGGGATGGAATCAGGACAACGGCTTTGGGAGAACTTGCCATCATTTTCCACTCATCGGAAGAACGGGCGGAAGCAAGCTCGGGCACGTCCGGCTTTGCCCTGTGCCCCGACGCGCCATGCGGAATGCGTCGGCGTACTCTGCGGCAAGTACTCGAGTACTTTCCGCAAAGTACAATTCAATACTCCGCAAGGCGCCCATCCGTCTCCCCCTCCGGAAATCCCCTCTCCACGCAACAGGAAAATGCGAATAAAGGTTAAAGAACTTGTCAGTCCCCTTTCCGTTCCATACTTTTGCATTCACGATTTTCGCGAATAAAAGTACAAACAAACAAAAGAATATGGTCAAAAAATTAGTTTATGCCGGCATGCTGTGCTCCGCTTTGCTGTGGTGGGGATGCAGCCAGACCGAACCGGACAAAGCCATCACGGTGGAAGTCGACCTGAACGCCGGAAATGACACCGACAGCATCGAGGACATCTTTGCCGTAGAACGGCTGATTCCCCTGCAGGCCGGCGGAATGATTTCGTCCGTGGACAAACTCTACAAGCAGGATTCACTCATCTACGTGCTCGACCAAGGGCAGAAAACCCTCTTCGTGTTCAACGAGGAAGGACAACAACGGCTCATCCTGAAACGGAAGGGGTGGACGCCGGGGAAACGCTCTTCGCTGGACGACTTCGCCATAGACCCCGAGGGGAACATCTACCTCTTCGACGCCTCGTCACAAGAAATATCCCGCTACAATGCAGAAGGCGCCTACCTGTACAAGACCAAAGTCTGTCCCGGCGCGGGATTCACCTTGGCGGGACCGGACAGCCTGGTGGTCTACTGCGACACGCAGGGCAGAAACAACCTGACGGTGTTCAAGGCCGACGGCACAAGGCTGCAAGACATCGCCTTTCCGAAATCCGCCCCCGTCATGCTGACCAACCGGACCGGCGGAGTGTTCGTCCACGACGGCCGCCTGTTTTTCACCAATCCCTTCGACTACACGCTATACACCGTGGAAGACGGGAAAGCGCGGGCGATGTACACCTTCGACTTCGGCGACCAGAACCTGCCGCAGGACATTCTGGAGGAAACCGACAAGGAGCGGCTGCTCGAAAGGCTCACCTCACGCAGCGGCGTGCTTTATCTGGAAAACGTGTCCTTCCACGACGGGCGCCTGTTCTTCACCATCGACGGGAACACGCAGTGCATGATGGACACGCAGACCCGCGAAGTGACCACTTTCAGACGCAAGGCATGGCCCTACTTTATCCTGCTGGAGAAGTCCGTCACGGTTTGCCCCGACGGCACATTCCTCTCCATCGTCACGGACGAAGCCATGGAAAACCTCCTGGCCGCTTCGGAAGACATGAGGGCAGCACACCCGTTCATCCCGTCCGCCGAGGACATTCCGACAATGGAACAGGCAGACTTTTGGGTGGTGGAAGGGCACATCGAATAGCCCTTCGCCCACGACGCCCCCATCCACCGCGCCCCGCATCGCCCCCTCAGCATGGCAATGCGGGGCGCGCTGCGTTTGTCCCCCCTTCCGTAATTTAGTCGTAAATTCACAGGATTGTAACATCTATGACACACCAAAACCCGACCTTTGCAGCAGAAAAAACCGTAAAAAAAAGAAGAAACGATGAGAAAAATCTATTTGCCTATTATGGCTGCCTTTGCAGCTTTGGCCATGGCCGCTTGCGGCGGAAACCAAGTAGCAAACGACGGGACGGGCCGCGAAACCGTGGAAATGAGCGGCGCGGGAGCCACCTTCCCTCTTCCGTTCTACACCATGACGTTTGAGAGCTACAGTGCGAAAGTAGGCGACAAAGTGTCGTACGGCGGCATCGGCAGCGGCGGCGGCATCCGCAACCTGAAGGACGAAATCGTGGACTTCGCCGGAACGGATGCTTACCTGACGGACGAGGAGATGAAGGACATGAAGCCGGTGGTGCACGTGCCGACCTGCATGGGAGCCGTGGTCATCGCCTACAACCTGCCCGAAGTGAAGGAACTGAACCTCTCGGGCGAGGTCATCGCGGACATCTTCTGCGGCAAAATCTCGAAATGGGACGACCCGCGGCTGAAGGAACTGAACCCTGACGCCGCACTGCCCGCCAAAGACATCATACAGGCCTACCGCTCGGACGGCAGCGGCACGACGTTCATCTTCACCGACTACCTGTCGAAAGTGAGCGAATCGTGGAAGAACACCTACGGCAGCGGCAAGACGGTGGACTTCCCCGTGGGGCAGGCCGCCAAAGGCAACCCGGGCGTGGCGGGCATCATCGCCCAGACACCGTACTCCATCGGCTACATCGGTTCGGAATATGCCTTCGCGCAGAAGATTCCGTATGCCAACGTGATGAACCAGCGCGGCGAGATGGTGACGCCGTCCGCCGCAAGCATCTCGGCATCGGCCGGCGACATCCCGCAGGACACGCGCTGCTCCATCACCAACGCCGACGCCCCGGGTGCCTACCCCATCAGTTGCTTCACCTGGCTGGTGTTCTACAAGGAACAGAACTACGGCGGGCGCGACCTGGCACAGGCGAAGCCACGGTGGGCCTGATGAAATACGTCCTGAGCGACTCCATGCAGCAGACAACTTCCACCGTACACTATGCTCCGCTGCCCAAGAAGGCTGTCGAACTCAGCTTGCAGAATCTGAAGACGGTCACCTTACGACGGACAGCCCATCTTGAAATAACTACACCATCCAATACTTTTGAGCCATGCAAGACAAGACTATTCAGATTTATCCTTATTCTTGTCAGCTATCGTCATCCCGGTCATCTGGTGCGGCATTATCTACTCCCTCACCAATGATGCCTTGCCAGTGCGTTCCGCCAGTTCGGCTTCTGGGAGTTCATCTTCTCGACGACTGGAACCACACTCCCGGCAATGAAAGTTATGGCGCCTTGCCCTTCATCACCGGGAACATTGTTGACCACTTTCCTGGCATTGCTTTTTGTATTCCGTTCTCGCTTGCCGGTGGCCCTTTTCGTGGGCGAATATTTCCGCGGTAAGAAAATCGCGACCATCCTGAGCACCGTGACCGACTTGCTTGCCGGTATCCCCTCCATCATTTACGGCCTCTGGGGCTTCTACGCCCTGCGAGGCATCTTCATGCACCTGAACCTCTCCCCGCAAGGCTCGGGCATACTGACGGCCGCCTTCGTGCTGGCCATCATGATTGTGCCCTACGCCGCCTCGCTGAGCTCGGAGTTCATCAAGATGGTGCCGTCCGACCTGAAGGAAGGCGCTTATGCGATGGGAGCCACCCGCGCGGAGGTCATCCGTCGGGTCGTGTTTCCGATGGCGGGTTCCGGAGTGTTCTCTTCTTATATTCTTGCTATCGGACGTGCGTTGGGTGAAACCATGACGGTGACGATGCTCATCGGGAACACCAACCAGATTCCCACAAGCCTCACCACCACCGGAAACACCATGGCCAGCATCATCGCCAACCAGTTCGGCGAGGCCGACGGCCTGAAGCTCTCGTCGCTCATCGCCATCGGACTGCTGCTGTTCCTCATCACGGCCATCATCAACATGATAGGCAAAATACTCATCCGGCGTGCGCAGCACGTTTAAACTCCCTAAAAATTATGGTACAAGACAAAAAACTTACAAGTTTCGCATCTTTAAGAATCGCCTGCTCTATATCGTCGTCTGCGTCCTCTCGGCCATGACCGCCATCCCCCTCGTCGCCATCCTGGGCGAGGTGCTCATCAAGGGATGGGACCAGCTGGGGTGGTCGTTCCTCACCGAAGCCACGCCGAACGCCTACAAGGCCATGGAGGCCATGGCCAGCGGCGAAAGCGTGCCGGGCGGCATCGCCAACGGCATCATCGGCACGTTCCTCATGCTCGCCCTGGCGGCCGTGGTGGCCATCCCCGTGGGCATCCTCTGCGGCATCTGCCTTTCGGAATACCGCCACAACTGGTTCGCCAAGACCGTGAGCTACCTGACCGACCTGCTGCAGGGCACGCCGTCCATCATCATCGGCATCATCACCTACATCTGGATAGTAGTGCCCACCAAGGGCTATTCGGCCTACGCCGGCAGCGTGGCCCTCTTCATCATGATGTTGCCGCTCATCATCCGCTCCACGGAGGAGACGATGAAAATCCTCCCGGCCACGCTGAAGGAAGCCGGCCTCGGACTGGGCGGGAACTACTGGCGCGTGATGCTGAAGGTGATGCTGCCCGCCTCGTTCGGCAGCATCTTCACGGGCATCCTGCTGGCCATCTCGCGCGTGGTGGGCGAGACGGCACCGCTGATGTTCACCACACTGGGCAGCGCGGTCATCAGCTGGAACATGTCGAAGCCCATGTCGGCCGTGCCCCTGCTCATCTGGGAGTTCTTCAACGACCCCAACCTGCAGAGCCTCATCTGGGGCGCCTCGCTCTTCCTTCTCACTTTCGTACTTTGTCTGAACTTAATCGCTAAACGAATCGCAAAAAAATGGAAAATATAACAGATCCCATACTGGAAATCAAGAACGTCAGCATCTCCTACGACCAGAAGGTGACGGCCGTGAAAAACGTGTCGGCCGCAGTGCAGCGCAACACCATCACGGCCATCATGGGGCCGTCGGGCTGCGGCAAAAGCACCCTGCTCCGCGCCGTGAACCGCATGCACGAACTCTACAAGAACATCCAGGTGACGGGCGAGATCATGCTCGACGGGGTGAACATCATGCAGGAGCAGCCGAACGCCGTGCGCCGGAAAATCGGCATGGTGTTCCAGCGCCCCAACCCCTTCCCCACCATGAGCATCTACGACAACGTGCTGGCGGGATACATCCTCAACGGCATCCGGCTGAGCAAAAGCAAGAAGGACGAAATCGTGGAGCGCAACCTGAGAAACGTGTCGCTCTGGGACGAGGTGAAAGGCTCGCTCACCAAGCGGGGCACCTTCCTCTCCGGCGGACAGCAGCAACGCCTCTGCATAGCCCGCTCGCTGGCCCTGCAGCCCGAACTGCTGCTGCTCGACGAACCGACATCGGCTCTGGACCCCATCGCCACCAAGCACGTGGAGGACCTCATCGTGAAACTGAAGGACGAAGTGACCATTATGATCGTGACGCACA
>VOFD01002827.1_pt1 | contig 10602 bp, 13 predicted proteins | sample 5384101 | NCBI WGS metagenome assembly VOFD01 (sample SAMN12384723, study PRJNA508395) | human gut metagenome | isolation source: healthy gut C | host: Homo sapiens
GCTGTGGAGCTTTCCTATTATTACGGTTATGAAGCGGAGCAGTTCTCGTTTTACCGCATCCCCAAGCTGCTTTTTACAGACAGCCGGTTCTCCGGTATATCAACCGATGCAAAGTTGCTCTACGGCATATTGCTTGACCGCATGAGCCTGTCCATGAAGAACGGATGGCACGACGATCAAGGCCGTGTTTACATTGTTTTCACTTTGGAAGATGTGGCTGCTACACTTGGTTACAAAACCGAGAAGGCAATCAAGTTATTCAATGAGCTGGACACTAAGAAAGGAGTTGGTTTAATCGAACGTGTTCGTCAAGGCCAGGGACGAGCCTCCTGATTTACGTTAAAAACTTTGCCGGAGAAAAGCAGACTTCTGAAAAACCGAAATCAAGACCTCGGAAAAACCGAGGTCAAGACTTCGGATAATCGAAGGTCAAGACTTCGGAAAAACCGAAATCAAGACCTCAGGAAAAACAGAGGTCAAGACTTCCGAAAATCGAAGGTCAAGAACTCGGAAAAACAGAAGTCAAGACTTCGGAAAATCGGATTTCTAAAAGTCGGCAAATCCGAAGTCTTGACCTCCGAAAATCGGAGACTAATAAGACTGAGTATAGTGATACTGACTGGAGTAAGAAAAGATTACTTACCGAAAAAGAATAATGGCGGCCCCTCTTTTTGAGGGACAGGCCCAAAAACGAAACGGAGGTGCCACTATGCACACTATCGCACTGGCAAATCAGAAGGGCGGTGTCGGGAAAACCACCACGGCAGCAAGTCTCGCCATTGGTCTTTCTCGGCAAGGTAAAAAGTTCTCCTTGTTGACGCAGATGCCCAAGGGAAACCTCACGCAGCTGCTTGGCTGGGAACAGCCCGATGAGCTGAATCCCACCTTGGCGACCATCATGACGAAAATCATTACCGACCAGCCCTTTGCTCCCCACGACGGGATTCTGCACCATGCGGACGGCGTGGATCTGATGCCTGCCAACATCGAACTATCTGCCACAGAGGTGACGCTGGTCAACACCATGAGCCGTGAAACAGTTTTACGGCAATATCTCAGCACCGTCCAGAAAGACTATGACTACGCCATTGTGGACTGTATGCCATCCCTGGGGATGCTGACCATCAACGCACTGACCGCAGCCAACAGCGTGATTATCGGTACAAGCCCACTACCTTCCCGCAAAAGGGCTTGGAGCAGCTTCTCAAAACAGTGATGCGGGTAAAGCGGCAGTTGAATCCCGGCCTGGAAATTGGGGGAATCCTGATGACAATGGTTGATAGCCGAACCACCCTTTCCCGTGGCGTCATTGACCAAATCCGGGTAGCCTATGGAGGCAGGGTATTCCGCAGTGAAATTCCCCGTTCCATCCGTGCCGCCGAAATCAGCCTGGAGCATAAAAAACATCTTTGAACATGACAAGGACGGACGGGTTGCGGGTGCCTATGAATCTTTTACGCAGGAGGTGTTGAAACTTGGCAGGCAACGTCAAAAACATGGGCCTGACCTCTCTCGATGATCTGTTCAAGACCGAGGAGGAGCGGCAGCAGGACAGCCACGAGCGTATCCTGAACATCCCCATTGATGAAATCCACCCCTATGCCAGACAGCCCTACTCCATCGAGCGCCCTACGCCCGACTTGGTTCGGCTAATGGACAGCATTGAGCAGGTGGGCATTGCGGAGCCACTGATTGTTCGGCCCCGTACAGAGGGCGGCTATGAGATTATCTCCGGCCATCGTCGTGACTACTGTGCCAGAACCGTGGGTTTGGAGAGTTTGCCGGTTATCGTCGGGAATACACCGATGATGAAGCTGACATTCTGGTGGTGGACTACAACATCACCCGTGAGGACTTGCTGCCCAGTGAGAAAGCCAGGGCATACAGCTTGAAACTGGAGGCCATGAAGCGACAGGCTGGACGGCCAAAAAAAAAAATTGTACCCAAGTTGGGGACAATTTTCACCGTGGAAGAAGATCGGTGCATATTTTAGGCGAGCAAGTTGGTGAAAGTGCAACTCAAATACAGCGATTTGTGAATCTCACCAAGTTAATTCCTCCCCTTCTGGAGCAGGTGGACAAGGGAGTTTTGAAGGTCACACCGGCAGCAGATTATATCTCCCATCTGAGTGAGAAAGAGCAAGCGGCCCTTTGGGTTATCATGGAACGAGATGAGGTATCCCCAGCTTAGGACAGGCCAAACGGCTTAAAGGAACTGAGTGAGGAGGGAAAGCTGGATGCCAATGTCATGGAAGTGTTACTCCGTGAGGACAAAACACTGGCTCGTAAAGTGACGCTGAAAAATGACCGGCTGCAAAAAAGTATTTTCCCCCAATTATACGCCGAAGCAGATGGAAGAAGTGATTATCCGGCTCCTGGATCAGTGGCAGAGAAAGAAAATGCGGGAACAGGAGCGATGATATGCACCAGAATGACAAATTGCCTATGGATGAACACCACCTCCAAAACAAAAACCCTTTCCTTGAAGGCAAAGGGGCTGTTCTCTCTGATGCTGGATAAAATGAAAGAAGTACCGGACTGGAATTTTACCATCCGCAATCTGGCTGAACTGAATAAGGACGGCATTGAAGCGGTGGGCAATGCCGTCCGTGAACTGGAGCAGGCTGGATATGTGGAGCGGCATCGGACATACAGCCCGGAGGGACATATCAGTGGTGTACGATATATCCTGCACAGGATACCATTAACGGAAAATCCGATGCAGGATAACCACAAAACGGAAAAGTAAATCATCATCACATTGGACGGCTTTCAGAGCCGTTTTTTGTTACTCAGAAGGAGGCCATAATGAGAAATAAGTTACCGGAACTCTGTTGTTCCGTACTTCCCAGCACAGGAGAGCTGATTATCATTAAGCGTGGTGAGCGTGGCTACTACCGCAGTGAGTGGAATACCGACAGCCGGGAGGAAAACCAGAAGATTGCTGACTTTACCAACAGCCGCCTGGGAGTGACCCCGGCAGAGTTGGAGGCCATGATCTTGGCTCCATGAACGGCTGGCACGCTCCCGGCGCACATCCCCAATTCTATCTCGATATTGCTTCCAGAGAAAAAGCACCGAGATTACGGGCCACCTCAAACACCCCATCTTGTCCTCGTACTATCCCGTAAAAAGGGTATCTGCATACCTACCGCATCATGGGCAAAGGAGGTCTACTACATTGACTTTGCTTCCATGCCCAAAAGCATGATGGAGGAACGTCTGGGATATATCTATTCCCCTGATTTGGTAAACGGAAGCCCATGATGCCTGTTACCTATCACCAGGGCCAGAACGGAAGCTATACGCTGAACCTTGTGAGCGGCTCCTTCCAGAATATGTCGTTGGAACATGAGGGATACGCTATCATGGCTGCTGCAATGGTAGGCAACCGTGAATTTTCCATCGGATTTGACCCCAAAGCCCCATCCAGATACTCCGTCTGGGAGCGGATGCCGAATCGCACCTCCAGCCCTGCCCATGCGTTCCACAACGGCAGCTATCATGCGCAGTATGCAGAAGCCATGAAGGACTGCGAAACCCGCATTACCACCGCCTATGCAAAGCGTTGTCGCCAGCCGCACAAAAATCGGAAGGCCAAAAATGACACGGAAAGGGAACGATAAGATGAGCGCAACGGAAAAAGCAGGAGACTATGAAATCATCCAATCTGTCCGCCTGGGTGGGCGTGTGATGCTTCTGGGATATAATCCCCAGGACAAAGAAGCCACCTATATGACCTGCTATCAGCACTTCAACTTACTGGGCGAAAAGACATATCCCCTGGCTGTTGCAAGCGAAAACTACCTTGAGATCATGCAAGAGTTTTTGAAGCGGGTACAAGAACAGCAGCAGGAAGCTGTTGCCTTCCGTGCAAAGCGCAACGTCCCCATTGAAATACTTGGAGAAGAACATTGCCGTCAGCGTGGCGAGGAGGAATCGCTGGAGGGAAAGCTGGTTATCATAGCCCCTTCCAGTCTGGCCGCAGAATATCGCACCGCAGACTGTCAGCTGGGCTTTGCCGTCGGCGGCTTTGGCTGCTCAGCCGGTGCCAGAGGACGTGCCGTATATTTTCAGGAACTCTATTCCGGTGAGCGGTGCCGATGGGATGCAACGGATATTTTGGGGATTGCAGACCTGAACAAACTTCCCGACTGGGCCAGGGACAAGCTCAAAGAACATGAGCGCACCCAGCCGAAAAAAGGAAAAAGGAGGACAGGAACGATGAGCCAGGAACCGGTCAATATTGCAGGCGTATGTGCGTTCCCCAAACCCCAGTGGTGTGCGGGATATGCGTTTTGTGGACTGCTATTACAACACCCTGTTTTATCTGCCCAACCACAGCAACATCATTATTACGAAACCTGACGGCACCCAGATGAAACAGCAGTGTTCCTATATCGACGATTACCACACCTACATCGGACAGTGCGGCTTTCATATCATGGAGTTTGCAGAAATCGCATGGCGTAACGGTTACTCCTATTTGCCGGAGCATCCGCAGGAAAGGGACTGCTGCGATACCTACGCACTCTATCAACTGAAGGACATCATTCGCTCGGACTACTTCTGTTCCAGCTATGAGAGCGCAAAGGGACGAATCAGACCTTCTGATTATCGGTGCGTGTATCGTGGCAATCTCGGCCCAGGTGTACCGCTGGAGGATCTTCGCAAAAAGCACAGCACCGATCACCGGCCCAGAAGCGGGAATCTCCGTGCCATTTGTGACAGTGACATCCTCCTTGTGAACCAAGGAGGCAAGCAAACGGCCTATTATGTGGAGAGCGAGAAGTTCCAAGAACTTCCCCCTGGCTTTACCGAAAAAAATCGCTCGACAAAACGAGCCGGGAAAAACCAAACGGAAACAGGAACCGGAACGATAAGGGGGGAGGCTGCAATGGAACTGAATCTGAACCCTATGAGCAAGTTAGAGCAGCAATACAGTTATAGCCACGATGAGCAGGTAGACGCAGCGACTCGATGCCTGGGCCATTTGCGTGGCGATATGGGCAGCACTTTGGGAAACGCTTTTTTCTTCACCTGGTTTGACCATTGTGGGGGCTGAAAACCCAAGCCTTTAAGAGCGAATTCGATGAGGTTATCAATGCGTTGCGGTTTGATAAGCAATACCACGGTATTCTGTCCAGCCGCAGCGCTATGTCGAGCTACTGCTATCAGCATCCCGAATGCTCCTATGGCCCTGGTGTTCGGGAACATGGTGTCAGGATTGACGTGAGGGCTATTCCTATTTGCTGCGGCTCAACCCCAGTCCCGAGTACAATTTTTTATTGCTACTGCTACAGGAGGCTCTGAAACCTTTCCCAGCAGAAGAGCCGACTAAGCCGCAAAAGAAACATGAATTGGAGCGATAGGAGGTAACATGGCAAAGGGTTGCAAATGGTCGACAGAGTTCAGCTACCATAAGACCCTGGAACTGGCCTCTGTGCGTGGGAACTGGCAGCGGTACTTAAAAACTGCCGCCAGATTTATAAGTACCCCTTCCGGGATCAGCTTCTGATTCACGCCCAGCATCCTGACGCCACCGCCTGCGCCACCATTGAGTTTTGGAACAAAAGATGGATCGATGGGTGAACAAAGGCACCAGCGGCATTGCATGTATTGGACGACTCCGGCTTTAAGACACGGCTCAAGTATGTCTTTGACGTGTCGGACACCCACCCTGGGCGATACCGCCCACAGGAGCCGCAACTTTGGCAGATGCAGCCTGCTTATGAGGCGGCTGTGCTGGAATCTATCAGCAACACGTTCGAGGTTGAGCGTGAAGCTGGGGGCTTCCTTTGTGGAACAGATCTGTTCCATGAGCCAGGTAATTGCGGAGGACAATTTGCCCGATTACCTGGAAGAACTGCGCAACACCAGGGAGGACAGCTTCCTGGAAGATCTGGATGACCTGAATCTCTCCGTGCGGCTGAAAACCTTGCTCAGCAACAGCGTCGCCTATACTGTGCTGACCCGTTGCGGCTATGATGCTGACCGCTACTTTGACGAAACGGACTTTGAGTTCATCCACGATTTTTCTACCTACGAAACCGTGTCTGTCTGGGAAACGCCTCCAACTCTATCTCAAAATGGTGCTGCTGGAAATCGGGCGCACCATCAACCAGCAGGAGCGCATTTCAAAAATTTGCCAAACAGCAAAACTCTGTGTATGATAGAGCCACAAAGGAACAACCCGGAGCGGAACGAAAGGAGAATGAACGCTATGACCAGAGAACTGACCTACACTCAGATCGGGGATTACCTGTATCCCGACCTGTACCTGCCGGAAACCGAGGAGGATACCCCGATGGGCAAGTACGGGATGCTGCACAAAGACGTACCTGAAGGAGAACAAGCCGATGCTGTACGACCGGCTGCTGCTGGTGGGCAAGCTGGACGGACATCTGATGGACATCGACCGGCGAGCCAGCGAGATGGTGGAGCAGCTGACCAAGGAGTTGGCGCAGCGGAACGGAGTGACCGAGGAACTGAAGGCCACCGATCAGATGGCGTGGGTACAGGCCATGAACAACTTCAAGGCATCGGCGGAGGAAGTGGTACTCCGGCAGCTGATTTACAGCTAAACCAACCTGAACAAGTTTCATACCCCATCCACAGAAGCGGAGAATGTATTACCCCATCCTCCCTTTTTTTTGTTGGGCAGCAGGCCGTTGACCAGTTCCTGCGCTATGGCGGTAACACAGACCAACTGCGTATGCGGGTAGCACTCCTCTATCAGAAAGATTTGCCACCGGATGAAATCGCAGACCATTTGCAGGTGTTATATCACGGCGGTAACGGCATTACCACCGAAGAAGGCCAGATGAGCGCCTGGTTTGGTGAGGACGGTATCCATCTTGCTCATGGAGAGCGAGCCAGATATGAGGCCACTGCCCAGGTCATTCCCTGGGAGCGTGCAGTAGAGCGCATTGGTGAGCTGCTGGAGGCCGGACAGTTTGCCAGTAACGTAGAATTGCTGGAAACAGAAAGCTATGAACGGCATTTGCTTTCTGAAAGTCTGATATACCTCTATCGAGACATTGACCATTCAGCAGGCCGTCCCGATCCACTCCCCAGTCTGAATCGAGATCATCAAACACCTGGCTTCCCAGAGCGTCAGGGGGAATCTGTCCGACCTGCTGGGAAATCCTGAGTTTCGCAAAACTCTGATAGCAGAATACGAAGGCTTTCTGAACGCATATCGTGAAGATCGCTCTACCATGCGGTATCCCCAGCGTATGGATCGGCTGTATGAAATTCTGGAACGCTTGGAGGATTTGGGCTTACCTCGCAAAACTTTCACCACCACGATGGCAGAACTCCCCGCTATCATGCCCTTTTATCACGGAGGACGAGATTGACGAGGCTCTTTCCGGTGGAAGCCACTTTGAGGGTGGGACAAAACGAATCTTTAGCTTTTTTCCAGGAGCCGCACGACACCACGGAAAAAGCGGCATTCCTGCGAAAAGAATATGGCACAGGCGGTCATTCTCATGCGCTTTCCAGAGCCGGTCACAGTAGTGAAGATCACGACAGCAAGGGGATTCGCTATACCAAACAGGATTGTCCTGTGGTGAACCTGTCCTGGGATAAGGTAGCCAAACGCATTGAAGATTTAGTGCGGAAGGATCGCTACCTTCCTCCGCAAGCCATGGCAGCGTATGAAGCTGAACTTGCTAACCAGACCGTGCCGGAGGGCCAGGAGCCTGCCCCCATGCAGTACAACGCTGTCAAAGAGCGATACCCTGACCATGTGGTGCTGTTTCAGGCAGGCGACTTCTATGAAATTTATGGAGAGGATGCCAAGGCCGTTGCGCCGGAGCTGGGGCTGACCCTGACCACCCGCCCTGTCCCTGGGGTTGGCCGGGTGGAGATGCGGCCTTCCTGTCCACCGGCTGGAACACTACACAAATCGCCTGCGCCGCAGCCATGACATTCTGATCTCCGCTGTTCCCAATGGGGATACCGAGCGTCGTGAAATGGCCATGCAGAAATTCGATGGCCCCCGGCCTACCACATCCCTTTGGGCAGCACGGTATATATTGGCACAAAGTCCTATGAAATGCAGGCCATCGGGGACGATATTGTAACACTCTATGACCCTGAATTTCCGCTGTTTACCCAGGAGTTTCCCCGTGCCGACTTTGATCGGAAGCTGGAGGAAAATCCGCTCAATGAACATTATTTCCTTCCCCTGAGCAAGACCAAGCCGCAAAAAGAAACTGTCACAGCACAGCCGAACAAACCCGTTTCTCCAACACTTCTTCGATATACCATCCGTCTACTCCCAAATGAGGAGGCATCGCAGGTATTTGGGACGCAGCCCTTAACCGTTTCTACACGGAGAATGGTCAGATTCTCCGCTTTGCAGAGCAGGACAATGCCATTGCCTATCTTGCAGGCATCCAGAAATCTCCCAATATCGAGCAGGCAGGCCCGTTCTTCTCAACTCCTCTGGGGAATGTCTATCGTGTCGGTGACAGGGTTTCCGAGGTTGACCCGGATGATCCGTCCCCGTATGTCATGGACATTACGCAAGTTACCGAAGATCAAGTCTGGTTTACCATCATCAATGTGCCGGAGAATCCACCTACGGTTGTTGACCGCACCTCTTTTGAGCGTTATCTGGACACCGGCCATTACTCTCTGGTGGAAGATACAGAAATTATCCGTAATCCAGGGCGCAGAACTTCCCGTTATGAGGTAATTGTTTACCACCCCTTTGAGAATGGCTTTGATGAAAAGCTGGACTATCCGACGCTGGAAGAAGCGGCAATCGTCGCCCAAAAATATCTGGATGGCTCCATGAAGCCGGATGGCTTTGCCTACGACGGAGCCGCAGTCTATGATCTGCAATCGAAAATGTATCTGCGGGTCTACGGCAATTTCCCTGATAAAACGGCACAGGAACACATTAACGCATGGAAAGAAGGGATGAACCTCCAGATGGAGCTGGAGGTAGAGGAAACACAGCGGGTACTGGAAAAGCAAGCCGTGATAAATGGCCTTTCTGAGCAGGAGCAAACCACTGTCCGGGCCATGGAAACCGCCGGTTTTATTTTTTGAGCCTGGGATGGCCAACCCTGGCATGAGAGAGAATCTCGTTTTCACCGCTGGTAAGAACGGCTATCCGTTGACCTTTGAAACCTGGGAGCAGGCGTATGAGCGGATCGACAACGCTCAGTTGAAGGACACCCCCGGCCTGCGGGGGCAAGTTCAGGCTATTCTTCATCCGACACCTGGCGAAGTAATTCCAAGCGATGCCGAATACGCCCAGGTCAACCTGATTCCCGGCAAAACCGAGTTTGAGCAGGATGGCCGCAGATACCAGGTACACAGCGTAGACATCGCCATGGGCAAGGTAGAACTGACCGACCTGACCTTTTGTACAGTCAACAGGTTTCCCCATTGTGCGGGTGGAAAACATCGGTACGATCCGGGCCTATCTGGAATCCCTCTTACTGAAAAGAGCCACCCATACAGCCGAAGCGTTCTTCCACGACTACGCTTTCAATGTCCTTCACCCGGAGCAGACTGACCGGCACGACCACCGTATCACAGATGATGCCTCGGCGTCGGTACACCCAGTGAGCGGTATCAGAACAACATTGCCGCCATCCGGCTGCTGAAACAACTGGAGAGCGAGGACAGACTGGCTACACCGGAGGAGCAAGAAATCCTTGCCCGTTATGTGGGCTGGGGCGGATTGGCAGACTGCTTTGAAGAAAGCAACCGCAACTACCTGGAACTGAAAAACCTGCTTACCCCGGAGGAATACGAGGCAGCAAGAGAATCTACCCTGACCGCCTTTTTACACGCCCCCGGTGGTCATCCGTTCCATGTATCAGGCGCTGGAGCAGATGGGATTTGAAACAGGTAATGTTTTGGAGCCGTCCTGCGGCACCGGCAACTTCCTGGGCATGATCCCGGAGCGTATGTCCACCTCTAAACGCTATGGCATCGAGCTGGACGAGATCAGCGGACGGATTGCCCAACAGCTGTACCAGACCGCCTCCATCACCATCAACGGATACGAAAAGACCGACCTGCCGGACAGCTTCTTTGATGTGGCCATCGGCAACATCCCCTTCGGCAACTTCAAGGTGGCCGACCGGCGCTATGACAAGCACAACTTCCTGATCCACGACTACTTCTTTGGCAAGACCCTGGACAAGGTACGCCCCGGTGGTATTGTGGCCTTCATCACCAGCAAAGGCACCCTGGACAAGGAAAGCCCTGCGGTGCGCAAGTACATCGCTCAACGGGCAGACCTGCTGGGTGCCATCCGCCTGCCAAATAACACCTTCAAGGGTGCTGCCGGCACGGACGCCACCAGCGACATCCTGTTCCTGCAAAAGCGGGATGCTCTCATAGATATTGAGCCGGACTGGGTACATCTTGGCGTCAATGAAAACGGCCTGAAGATGAACCAGTATTTCATCGACCACCCGGAAATGATTCTGGGCGAGATGCAGGAAGTCAGCGGCCCCTATGGGCCGGAAACAGCCTGTATCCCCTTCGATGACCAGGAACTCTCCGACCTGCTGACTTCCGCCATCGGCAATATTGGCGGCTCCATTCAGGAGTATGAGCGTGAAGAAGG
>VOFD01000558.1_pt1 | contig 10597 bp, 16 predicted proteins | sample 5384101 | NCBI WGS metagenome assembly VOFD01 (sample SAMN12384723, study PRJNA508395) | human gut metagenome | isolation source: healthy gut C | host: Homo sapiens
ATACTAAATCACAGAGTCACCAGACCTGTAATGTAACACTCGGCAAGCCTTGTCTCGGCGACACAATTTACCTCACAGGCGGTACAGTTGAGAATACCGAAGATTCATCAAAGCGTGACTTTGCTGCAACATGGAAGAATAACAGCGATAACTACGGTCCAAAGGCTGCAATCACATCACTCGGTCATGTAACTGAGGGCAGATTCCCGGTTTACTTTTCAAGAGCAGAAATGGTTGCACAGGCTATTTTCAACTGGGCTGTTAAGAATCCTAAAAACTACACTCCCGAAACTGTAGCTGACATTTGTGCACAGGTTGAGGCTGAGCCAATGGATGTTTACAACGCTTATGCTGAAATGTATGCAACAGAGCTTGCTGATCCCGTAGCTTATCCCGACTGTGCTCCGCTTACAACAGTAGCTACACTTCTCGGTGTTGATCCTTCAGGTACAACAGCTCCTGCAACAGAAGAACCTACAACTGTTGAACCAACAACTGCTGAGCCAACAACTGTTGAACCCACAACAGAACCCACTACAGAACCTGCAACAGAGCCTGCTACAGAACCTGCAACAGAGCCTGCTGACGCAACACAGTATGTTGTAGCAGGCGTTGAGTCACCACAGGTTATGAATGGCAGGGTTCTCCTGCACTCGCTCCCGAAAATGTAATGACAAAGAGCGGCGATGTTTATACAAAGACATTTACAGCTGTTCCGGTGGGCAAAAGCTATCAGCTCAAGGTCGTTGCAAACACAGGCGACGAGCAGAAGTGGATCGGTCTTGACGGTACAGACAACAATGTAACTTTCGATGTAGAAAGTGCTTGTGATGTAACTGTAACTTTCAATCCTGCTACAAACGAGATTGCTGTAACAGGTGACGGCGTTAAAATGGTTACAGACCTTGAAATCAACAGCATTACAGTTGTTGGTAACGGTGAAAACAGCTGGCTTAACGGTGTAGCATGGGGCGTTGACGCTGAAGTTAACCACATGACTCAGATTGCTGACAAGGTTTATCAGATTACATACACAGGTGTTGAATCTGCTGATGCTGCATACCAGTTCAAGTTTGCAGTTAACGACGATTGGGCTGCTAACTGGGGTCTTCCTGAGCAGAGCGCAGCTACTATAGGCAAAGATTTTGACCTTACATTCAATGGTGAAAATATGCTCCTTAACACAGTTTCTGCCGGTTATCCGGAAGATTCACTCGTTGATGTAACAATCACACTTGATCTTACTAAGTTTGATTATCCGTCACGCTCAGGTGCTAAGGCTAATATTAAGATTGACGGTGCCCGTGTTCCGCTTCTCGGCGATGCTGACGGTGACTACTCAATTACAGTTGTAGATGCTACAACAATTCAGAAGATTGCTATCAACCTTATGAGTATTGCTGCTGATGATGCAAACGCATTCAAGGCATGTGATGCTAACGAGGATGGCAGAATCTCAATCAAGGATACTACTCTCGTTCAGAAGTACATCGTTGGCGGTTACGAAACAGGCAATGTCGGTTTACCGATTTCTGTTGAATAATTAATCGCTGTTGATTAAATTCACAATTGCAATTTACCCCACAGGTTTTTCCTGTGGGGTTATTTTTTTGCCGTAAAACAAGGAAATTTTGCCGATAAAGGTGCAAAGTGTAGTAATATGTGGTATAATCATAGTGCAGATGTTCCGCTTTACTCATACGGTGGGTTCGTTCTGAATTTAAGCAGAGTTATATTTTACTTAGACTCTGAGGAGCTGATGCTCTGCGTTAATTAAAAATGTTCAAAAAGAAAAGAGGCGAAGGATGTATGTATATTCATGATATTTCGAGAGACACTCTTACAACCGAAACATATCCGGGTGATCCCGAAACTGTTGTGACTCCGCTGAGAAGTATTGATGAAGATGACGAGTGCAATCTTTCGCAGATTTCTATGTGCGTTCATGCAGGCACGCATATTGACGCTCCTCTCCACTTTTGCCCTGACGGCAAGGGGATAACCGATTTAAGGCTCAACACTTTCTACGGAAAATGCACCGTAATAACGGTCAAGGGTGTGCTGACGGGCGAAGATATGGACAAGCTGTTGCCGTATTGCCGAAAACGCATACTCTTTCGTGGGAACGGCAAAACATACCTTTCACATTCTGCCGCAATTGTGCTTGCACAAAGCAGGGTGGTGCTTGTCGGTACGGATGCCGAGTCAATCGCACCTCCGTTTGATGAAGTTAAAACACACCTTGAACTCGGAAGAGCGGATATTGCCGTTCTCGAAAATCTCAATCTTTCGGGAGTGGCTGACGGCGAATATGATTTGTGTGCGTTTCCGATAAAGCTCGGCGGAGTTGAGGCGGCACCATGCAGAGCAATACTCTTTGAACAGGAAAAAGGATTAAACTAAGGTGATATTTATGGTAAAAATGGTAGTATTTGATCTTGACGGCACGCTTATGAATTCGCTTACCGATCTTGCTATAAGTGTGAACTATGGTCTGAAGCTTAACGGTCTTGAAGAAAAGCCGGTTGAAAATTATAAAACATATGTCGGAAACGGCAGAGAAATGCTCATCAGAAGGGCAATGGGAGATGCGTGGACCGACCACGAGCTTTTTGAAAAGGTCAAGGCTGATTACGACAGACACTATGCCGTTCATTGCAACGACCACACTGCCGCATATGACGGTTGTGCCGAAATGCTTGAAAAGCTTGCAAAAAAAGGGTGTAAAAACAGGTGTGCTTTCAAACAAGCCCGATGAATTTGTTGATAAAATGCTAAAAAAGCATTTCCAAATCACAAGTTTACTCAGGCATGGGGGCAGAAACCACAGTATAAGACAAAGCCCGAGCCTGATGCTCTGCTTGCACTCCTCGATATGAGCGGTGTAACTCCCGAAGAATGTTTCTATGTCGGTGACAGCGATGTCGATGTCTTTACGGCAAACAATGCGGGTGTAAAAATGGCAGGTGTTTCATGGGATTCAGGGGAAAAAATGAGCTTATGAACGCAGGTGCGCCGTTTGTTGCAGACACAGCCGAAGAACTTTTTGACTACATCTGCAAATTTATATAATAGTATGAACAAGATAAACTATCAGAAAGAACTCGACAGGGTGATTGAAAAAATAACGGAGGAGGGAAAAGTCCCGAAGCTGCTTTTGCATGTGTGTTGCGCCCCGTGTTCGTCATACTGCCTTGAGTATCTTTCAAAATATTTTGATATCACGGTCTATTTTTACAATCCGAATATTTCGATTGCGGATGAGTATAATTACCGCCTGAGCGAAGAAAAGCGTCTTGTGTCGCTTATGCCGTTTGAACATCCTGTAAAGGTGGTGGAGGGCGAATATTTGCCCAAGGATTACTTTGAGTATGTCAAAGGCCTTGAAAATGAACCCGAGGGCGGAAAGCGGTGTGAAAAATGTTTCAGACTGCGACTTGAATCCTCTGCACGCTACACAAAGGAACACGGCTTTGATTATTTCACAACCACGCTTACAATCAGTCCGCTGAAAAATGCGCAGTTGCTCAATTCAATCGGTGCGGAGCTTGCCGAGAAGTACGGCATTCCGTGGCTGTACAGCGACTTCAAAAAGCGTGAAGGCTACAAGCGTTCAATCATCCTTTCAAAAGAATATGACCTCTACCGCCAAAAGTACTGCGGCTGCGTCTTTTCAAAAAGGGATAGTATGCAGAGCAAAAACTAATTAATATACCAAAAGACAAATCCCCGTCAGAATTTCTGACGGGGATTAATCGTGTTTGCAAATTATTTAACTGAGATTAACGCATATTAACTTGGTTGTTTTACACAACCGATTTGAGGTATTCGACAATTTCCTGCTGTGTACTCATTTCAAGCACCTTTGCAGTAACTTTGTCTGCCTCTTCTTTTGTCCATGTGGAAATTATTTTTCTCACATTGAGAACTGACGGAGCGGAAACGCTGAATTCTGTGAGTCCGAATGAAATAAGCAACGGAATCATCAGCTTGTTTGCGGCAGCCTCACCGCACATTCCGACTGAAATGCCGTTCTGAACACCGCACTCAATTGTGCGCTTAATCATTCTGAGAACGCTTGGCTGAAGGGGGAGTAGAGGTAAGACACATCGTTGTTGCCTCTGTCACAAGCCATTGTGTAGCCTGTAAGGTCATTTGTGCCGATGCTGAAGAAGTCTGCCTCTTTTGCAAGCATATCTGCGATAACTGCCGCAGACGCTGTTTCAACCATAACACCAACCTGAATGTTTTCGTTGAAATTTATGCCCATATTGCGTAAATCGGCTTTGCATTCTGCGACAAGCTTTTTTTCCCTCACGAAGTTCATCCATAGTTGTGATGAGCGGGAACATAATCTTGATGTCACCGAATGCGCTTGCACGCAAAATGGCTTTAATCTGTGATTTGAAAAGTTCACGGTTTTTAAGGCAATATCTGATTGCACGGAATCCCATGAACGGATTTTCTTCTTTTCAAGTCCAAGGTACGGAATGTCCTTGTCACCGCCGATATCAAGTGTTCTGATAATCAGCGACTTGCCCTTTAAGATAAGAGCAGCCTTTTTGTAGGCTTCAAACTGTTCGTCCTCTGTCGGAATTGAAGTTCTGTCCATGAACAGAAACTCTGTTCTGAAAAGTCCGACACCCTCGCCGTCTGCGTCAACTGCCTTGACAGCGTCTTCGGGTTTTCCTATGTTGCAGAAAAGTTCATAAACTTCTCCGCTTGCGGATTTTGTTTCTCGTCCCCTGTAACTTTCAAGCTCTTTGCGTTCTGCAAGAAAAAGCGTCACGCTTTTTGGAGTATTCTGCAACTGTGTTATCATCCGGATTAACAATTACAGCACCCTCACTGCCGTCAACTACAACTGTGTCGCCGTTTTTCAGGCTTGATGCGACACCCTCAACACTGAGTACGGCGGGAATCTCAAGCGCTCTTGCAAGAATTGCAGAGTGAGAAGTTGTTCCGCCTGTTTCAGTAATAATGCCTGCTATGTTTTCTTTTACAATACCTGCCGTAACAGAAGGAGTAAGCTCCCTTGCAACAAGCACAGTGCCTTTTGGCGCATCGCTTACTTTAATTTCGTTTACTCCGAGAAGAATGCCGAGAACACCGCTCTTGATATCTCTGACATCAGCCGCACGCTGTTTTGTAAGCTCATCGTCAGCTGCCGAGAACATTGCAATAAACATATCGCACATATGCTCAAGAGCAGATTCCGCACATTGACCGTCTGCAATCAGCTTTTCAATTTCACCGCTGAGATACGGATCTTTGATAATCTGAATGTGACCTGCAAGAATTTCTGCCTCTTTTTCACCGGCTGAACTGCGAAGATTTTCTGCCTGTTTTTCAGTATTGTAGCAAAAAGCATCTACTGCTGCCTTAAAACGCTGTGACTCTGCCTCAGTATCTGTTACTGTTCGTGGAGTGTATTCAAGCGAATGTTCTTCAATAAGCATTACCTTACCGATTCCGATACCCTCGGATGCGGCTGTTCCGTGTAGCATAATCTTCACCTCTTGTAACTGGTCTGTCGGGGCCATTATTCGCCAAGACCGCTCTCAATGAGCTGTACTGCCTCTGCAAGTGCCTCGTTTTCGTCAGCACCGTCGCAAACGACTTCAATTTCACTGCCGCACTTGATGCAAGCCGCAATAATGTTGAGGAGGCTCTTTGCGTTGTACTGATTGCCGTTGAATTTGATTGTTACATCACAGCTGTATTTGCCCATAGCTGTTGCAAAAACCGATGCCGGACGCATATGGAATCCCTGCGCATTTGTGAGTACGAGTTCTTTTGATACCATAATAAAATCTCCTTTATAAAATAAATTTGTGCTTTGAAGTTTTGAATCTAATGTCGTGAAAGTTTTTTGAGTTTTGAGGGGTGGCACCGGCTTTTACACCGGTGCCGAGGAACAAAACATTTCAAAAAACGGGTAATAGCAAATTAATTATTTTTTAATCGGTCTTTGAGAAGTGCAAGCATAAACATTGAAACTACTGCACCGATTGCAAGAGCAAGGAGGTAGAAATACCATGTACCCTGCATTGTTGCGAATACGAAGATACCGCCGTGAGGAGCCATAAGCTTACAGCCAAAGAGAGCTGAAAGTGCGCCTGCTACTGCAGAACCAACGATACATGAAGGGATAACCTGAAGCGGATGACCTGCTGCGTAAGGAATTGCACCTTCTGAGATGAATGAAAGTCCCATTATATAGTTTACGGGAGCATTCTTTCTTTCTTCATCTGTCCAACGATTCTTGAAGAATGTGTTTGAAAGAGCGACTGCGATTGGAGGAACCATACCGCCGATCATAACTGCTGCCATAATGATGTATGCCTGATCGTCTGCGTTTGCAAGGTTAAGTGTTGCGAATGCATAAGCTGCCTTGTTGAAAGGACCGCCCATGTCGATAGACATCATACCTGCGAGGAGCGCACAGAGCGGAACCATCATTGCAGGGTTAGAGGCAATAGCGTTAAGACCGTTTGACATACCTGAGTTAATCATACCCATGAACGGGTTGACTGCGCACATTACAACGAGAATACCGCCGAGTCCGAGAAGCGGATAGATAAGAACGGGCTTGATACCCTCAAGAGCCTTAGGCATCTTATCGCACATTTTTTTCAATACCGAGCATTAAGTAACCGCCTACGAAACCTGCGAGCAAGCCGCCGAGGAAGCCTGACGGAACTGTTTCTGCAGCGGCAGGATCCATAAAGGTTGCGCCTGATGTTGCAAGGAAACCGCCTACAAGACCAACGAGAAGACCGGGACGGTCTGCAATTGACATTGCGATAAAGCCGGAAAGGATAGGAACCATAAGGTTAAATGCCACACCGCCGAGTGTCTTAAACCATGCGGCTGCTGGAGTTACCGTACCGAATGCACTGCCAACCTCCTGTGCGTTTACACCGCACGCAATATCAATGAGGAATGCGATTGCAATGAAGATACCGCCTGCTACAACGAACGGGAGCATATGTGATACACCGTTCATAAGGTGACCGTAAGTGCCGCCTCTCTTCCTTGGAGCATCTGCAGAACCGCCTTTGTGATGATATACGGGAACTTCTTTGTTTACAATCTTGTTGATAAGCTCTTCCGGCTTATGAATACCGTCTGAAACGGCACACTGTAAAACGGGCTTGCCGTCAAAACGGGCAAGATTTATTGTGATGTCAGCGGCAACGATGATACCGTCACAATTTGCAATTTCTTCTTCAGTAAGCACATTCTTTGCACCGCCCGAACCGTTTGTTTCAACCTTAATCGGAATGTTAAGGCTGTCGCCGGCTTTCTGGAGTGATTCAGCCGCCATATAAGTATGAGCAATACCTGTTGGACAAGCTGTGATAGCAAGAACTCTGTAACCCTTCTTTGCAGGAACTTCTGCCTTTGGTTCATCGGGGAACTTCTCTGTTTCTCTTGCGTCAATAATCGAGATGAATTCTTCCGGAGTTTTGCGGCTTTAAGCTTTGCGGTAAAATCTTCATGCATCAAAAAGCTGCATAAGTCTTGCAAGAACTTCAAGATGAACATCACCGTCTGTTGTTGCGGCAATCATAAAGAGCAGCTTACAGGGCTTACCGTCGGGCGAGTCATAATCTACACCGTCTGGAACTGTGATAGCCGTGAGGGCGGGAGCTTTTACAGCTTCGCTCTTGGCATGGGGAATTGCAACCTCCATACCTACGGCTGTTGTGCCGAGTTCTTCACGTTTGAGGATTCCCTCTTTGTAGGCTTTAACATCCTTGAGGTTTCCGCATTTTTCATGTAATGAAACAAGTTTGTCAATTGCTTCGCTCTTGTCGGCAACTTTAACGCCGAGAGCAATACCCGATTTTTTTAATAAATCTGTGATACGCATATTTTTCTCTCCTTTTTAATTGAATTTTGCAAGCAATTCATTTATTTTTTCTTTTGTGGCAAGTCCGTCAAGAAATGCCGTTGCATTTCCACACTGCCTAATTTCAGCGCATAGGGGTAGCTTTTTTGTTTTTTCATATCCTGCCACAAAGCCTGCTACCATTGAGTCGCCCGAACCGACTGTGTTAATTACCTTTTCTTTGAGGACTCCTGCTTTGTGTCTTTTTCCAAATTCGTCAATGAGCATTGCTCCGTCACCGCCGAGTGAAATCAAAACATTTTTTGCACCGAGTTTCTGCAACTCTTTTGCATACTTTTCAATATCATCCTCGGTGTTGATTTCAACTCCGAACATTTCGGAAAGCTCCTGTCTGTTCGGCTTGATGAGGAACGGCTTGTACTTGAGTGCGTTGAGTAAAAGTTTTTTTGTTGCGTCAACTACAATTCGTACATCCTTGCCCTTGATTCTTTCAAAGGATTCTTTCGTAAACATCATCAGGCATCGTATTCGGAATGTTTCCTGCAATTACGATTGTGTCGCCGTCGGATATTCTGTCGATTTTTGAAAACAGCCTTTCAAGTTCGCCTTCACTTATGTGAGGTCCCTGACAATTGATTTCTGTTTCAACGCCGGCTTTGATTTTTATGTTGATTCTTGAAATTCCACTTTCAAGCTTAATAAAGTCGGTGATAATCCTGTCGTTGCGAATACCCTTTTCAATGGCGTCACCCGTAAAGCCTGCAACAAATCCGAATGCCGTACTTTCAAGGTCAAGCTCTGCAAGTACGCATGAAACATTGATTCCCTTACCTCCGTAGTAATATTCTTCGGCGGTTGTTCGGTTTGTTATTCCCGGAACAAGCGAATCAAGTCTGACAATGTAGTCAATTGACGGATTAAGCGTTACGGTGTAAATCATTTTTACCTCCTTTATCACCGTTACCTGCGAAAAGTCCGGCGTAGGCAGTTTGTCGGTGATTATACAACATTTTTGCAGAGGGGCGAATGTTACGGAATACACCCTGCGAAATTTTGAATGGTCTGCAAGAACAAATGCCATATAAGATTTGTTGATTGCCGTTTCCTTTATAAGACCTTCTTCAATGTCGGGGTTGTGAATCCCGAACCGATGTCAATTCCGTTTGCTCCCATAAAAGCTTTTGTAAAGTTAAAGCAGTTTATGCTTTTTATTGCTTCGGCACCCACAACAGCCTCGGTAAGCGGTTTTATTTTTCCGCCTACTATATATGTCTGCATACCCTTGTGGATAAGCATTCTGGCGTGTGTTATGCCGTTTGTAACATATGTTGCGTTTGTATTTGTAATGTGGTCAACAAGCTTTAATGTTGTTGTTCCTGCGTCAATATAAACAAAGTCAGAGTCATTGATAAGCTTTGCACAGTATTCCGCAACCGCATCTTTTTTCATCGCTCATAACGGTTTCACGATTGCTTACCGCATCTTCAAAAACACCCTCGTTTCTGGTGATTGAAGTTGCACCGCCGAAAACCTTTGTGAGCTTTCCCATCTCATCAAGAGCGGAAAGATCTCTTCTTATTGTTGACTCGGATGAGTCAAGCAACTGTTAATTCCGACACCGTGACCGAATTTTTTTTTCTTCGAGCAAATCAAGTATTGCACGATATCTGTCCTGTGTAAGCATTATCCTCACCTCTTGACTTATATTATAACACCCATTTTTTAAAAAGTCAAGCAAAATCGGTCAAAAAAATTCAAAAAAATTTAAAGACAGCAAAATTAGCTAACAAAAAAGTGTCGAGCATTATTTAAAAACAGTATAATTTTACCGTTTTTGCAATTAAAATTGGTGTTTTTGTTTTTCTTCATTCAAAATCAGTCAAATTAATTATTTTGACTATAATTTTTAGCGTGTTGACTGCAAGGTGTTTTTATACTACAATATTAATCGTTGTGTACAAAAAAAGCCTGCAAGTTTTTTTGCAGGCTCAAAACGGCGGAATCACGCATTTATATTTTTTGTTTTTTATGTTTTTTTATACATATATATGTTATATGTCATTCTGACAAATCTTCAATGACTGTGATTTTTCGTTTTCGGATTATAATATTTTCCTCATTCATCTTTTTTATTTCACGCATCATTGCACTTCGGTCAACAGAAAGGTAATCTGCAAGGTCGGAAAGAGGGAGAGGAAGATAAAAAGGTGTTTTTTCCTTTTTCGGTTTTAATGTATTCAAAAAAGTCAAAAGCTTGCTCCTCAGCGTCTGCTGACAGAGAATGTCTGTGTGAGCAAGACTTTTTTATGAGATTTTTGATGTATGCACTTATAATTCGCTGGTGTTTACTGCAATGCTTTTCACAACAGGCTGTAAATTTTGAGTATTTCACGAAATCAATTTTGCAGTTTGTTTTGGCACTCAGATAAAAAATTCTGTTGTCTGATTCGGGTACAATGCAGGTGACGATTATGTCGCCCTTTTCATAAAAAAAAAGAAATAATTCTCCGCTGATTTTCGGCATTGTCTGTTGTCAGATAAACAGTTCCTTCTTTTATGATGCAAATTGTGTCATTTTCGGGTGAATATGTAGTTATGATTTCACCCCTTTTATACTCTCTTTCAATAGGTTTAAAACACTCGTTTATCCCGATGAAATCTGATTTTTTAAGCTTTGCACCGCCTATTTCTTCTATCATTTGCAACACTCCATAATGTGTGGCGTTTTTTTATCTTACC
>VOFD01001926.1_pt1 | contig 10593 bp, 16 predicted proteins | sample 5384101 | NCBI WGS metagenome assembly VOFD01 (sample SAMN12384723, study PRJNA508395) | human gut metagenome | isolation source: healthy gut C | host: Homo sapiens
ATTAATGGCAGTAGTGTTTGCTCTTGTGGTAACTAATACCCGCGAGGTAAAGGCGCAGCTCCGGCCTACGCAAGAAGAAGCTCCCGGACATGTTGACGAAAGTCTGCCCGATTCTCTTAAGGAGCCGGCATTGTTTCTTTACGGCTTTTATGCCGCTTACCTGAATGCCGCGTGCTATGGCATCAAATGTGCGATAATATTTGCAAGGCCGCTTTCTCCCGTAAATTATTCAAGAGGGTGAAACAAGTTCAGCAAAATGATTTGTACGACCCCATATTGGCAGCGAATAACTTAACATACCTGACGATTCCAACGTTGAAAGTAATCCCTTTAGAGAGTCACTGGTACGAGGTTTCTTACCAATGGCCTTGGTACGACAAGGAGATAAAAAAAAATTCCTGTAAAGGTATTGCAGGACAAAGCCAGCTTTAAGATAGTGAACATTAATGATTCGGGTAAGTTGCTATTACCCGAAGAGCAATAACAGCAGTAAAACGCATAGGAAATTCAGCCAATGAAAGCAATCCAGACATTGTGGTGCGGGGACAGGGATTTGGAGACTTCGCCGTTCTTGTGGCTTTAATATCAGCCAGAGTACAATACGGCAAGTTTTGTGTTGCATAATCATGCGGAACGTTACCGGATTTTATTCAAAATCGGGTGAAAAACGGGTCTTTGTAACTGATTGAAAACCAGGCTTCCTTTTTTGGCAAAAAATATGTCTGACATATTTTGAAATTAGTGCCTTGTATTTTTAATTTTCTCCCTAGCTTTTTCAAAAAGTCCGACCCCGTTTTTCCCGAGTAGTAATATTTATTCATCGCAACCGGGGAAGAGGTTCTTAATTATTCAAAGCAGCGGGGAAAATCTTGGCGGCATTAGCGTTCGTGGCTTCGGCCACTCGTTCCGGCGTAACGCCGTAGCATTCTGCCGCACGCTCTATTACGTATGTAAGGAATGAGCTTTCGTTTCGTTTGCCGCGCATGGGAACCGGGGCCATGTATGGTGCGTCGGTTTCGAGAACAATGCGGTCGATTGGGATTGTACGCAACACTTCGGGCAAATGCGATTTTTTAAACGTGAGCACACCGCCTATTCCGAGCAAGAAGTTATCGAAAGAGAAGTTCGGCGGCCTCTTTTTTCGTTCCCGGTGAAGCAATGGAACACGCCGCCGGGCAGTTGTGCCTTGTACCTGCGCAGGATGTGCACCATTTCGTTCTGTGCCTTGCGGCAATGAATCATAAAGGGGCAGCCGGGTTTCGACAGACCACCGCACCTGCCGCTCGAAAGCGGCAAGCTGTTCGTTTTCGAACTCGCGGCTCCAATAATAATCCAGCCCCACCTCGCCTATTGCCACAAAAACTCCCCCGGCAGTGAGAGCAGCGTTCGGTGCATTGCGTCGAGAACGTCCTCCCACCCTGCATTGACTTCCTCGGGGTGAAGCCTATCATGGGATAGGCGTATCGGGGATAACGCCCGCACACGTCGAGAACAGTATAGACGTTAGACAAATCGATTGAGGGCACAAGGATTTTGCATACTCCGGCTTCGCGTGCGCGTGCCATGACTTCGTCGCGGTCTGCGTCGAACTCGCTGCCGTCGATGTGCGTGAGTGTCGATAAACAGCACGGCGGTCAGCTTTTACGCCCTATGAGCGATGAAACAAAACGCCACACTTCGCGTTTCCTGTCATACGGTAGCGAAACTTCGTCGAACAGGCCTTTGCTTCTTTCGAAGTACTTGTCAATCAAGGCCATTACGTCATCGGCCACGCCCAAGCGGTTATAAATGTCGGTAACAGCGCGTATCTTTTTTCGGCAGGGTCGAACTGCTTTGCGGTAAGCCATTGCAACAGTTCCTCGCGTGTAGGTCCGTCGGCGTTCGACAGGGCTTTAATCAGCAGATATGTTTTCTTGTTGCAAAGTATGTCGCCTCCTATTTTCTTGCCGAACACAGCCGGGTCGCCATATACGTCAAGGTAATCGTCCTGCAGCTGGAAAGCCATGCCTATCATTTCGCCGAACTTGTAAAGGCTTTCGGCATCCTCGCGCGGGCGTCGCCGATTATTGCGCCCATTTTGCCGCTCCTGCTATAAGCACCGACGTTTTAAGGCGTATCATCTCGCGATACTCGGCCGCGGTAACGTCAAGGCGGTTCTCGAAATTCATGTCGTATTGCTGTCCCTCGCCTATCTCGATGGCCGTCTGCGTGAAGATACGCGCAAGTTCGTCAACACAATCCGTCTTGGCCGATATAAGGTATTTGTACGCAAGCACGAGCATTGTATCGCCCGAAAGTATCGCCGTGTTGGTATTCCAGCGCTTGTGCACCGTGGCATGCCCCCGCCTCATGTCGGCATTGTCCATGAGGTCGTCGTGAAGCAGCGTGTAATTATGGTATATCTCCAAAGCCATGGCCACTTTCAGCGCCTCGTCGATGTCCTTGCCGTACATATTATATACAAGCAGCAACATAACGGGACGGATTCGCTTTCCGCCCAGAGACATTACGTAGCGTATGGGTTCGTAAAAGGTTTTCCGGCTTGTCGGGATAGCTTATTTCCGACAGCGAACGGTTCACTATTTTTATCAAATCTTCGGAAGTGTACATTACATCAAATCGTTAAAGTATTCTGCATATATTAATAGCCGCCAAATGCGGTCCGCTCAGTTACAAAAAGAGAATTCAATGGGTATTGCCTAACCCTTACTATACTTACCTTGCCTTTAACCCGCCCGGGCACCCGCTTGGGCATTTTCATTACCGTAAGCATAGCCTCGCGGTCGAGCAAAGGGTGCACCTTTTTTTCGTAACCGAAGGCTCTATCACCTTGCCTTCCTTCGACACGTAAAACGATACTTCCACTCTGCCCTCTACCTTGTTGCGCACGCATATCGGCGGATAGACCACGTTTTGTCGAGCCATTTCATCAAAGCGGCCAATCCGCCCGGGAACTGCGGCATTTGTTCAACAACCTCTACCGGGGAAGGATATGCGTCCGACACCCTGGGGCCGGCAAGCGCGGAATCGTTCGTAAAAAGACTGTCGGGCACATCGACCAAAACCTTGGTATCGTCTGATTTTCCCACCTCGTCAACGCCGAGCAGCAGCTGCGACTCCGCATTCTCGTCTTCGGAAATCTCGGGAACGAACTTAATGGAATTTTTCACACGCTTGGCCATCATCTTTTGGGTTATGTCGACGGCTTTCAGCTCGTGCATTCGCTTTACTTTGGGCGGCTCCAATTTAGAAAGGTTGGCTATGGTATTCATAGCCTCCTTGCGCGCCAAGTCAACCTGCCACTTGAACAAAACCAAAGGCAACACGGCAACAAACACAAACACAACCAGAACTATCACCAAGGCACGTGTAAGCATTGCGCCTCCGTCGCGCCTAAGGACGTATGCGCCGTATTCTTTGTTCCGGTTTTCGAAAACCAGATTACACCAATCCTTGGATAATAAATTTACTTTCGGCACGTTCTGAAATCATAGCGTTTTATCCAACTTGCAGAAACGCAATGTTGTTTGTATGTGCAAAATTAAGTCAGATAATCGAAAAATGTACCTTTGTTCCCAAAAAGTGGAGATTAGATGAGAAAACTCGCACTCTTCTTTGCAGCCATGCTCCAGGTTGTCACATCGCTGGCCCAGGAGAAATCATCTTCGTTTAATTTTCTGAAGCTCCCGGCTTCGGCCCACGCCGCAGCCCTGGGCGGAATAAACATATCGCTAATAGATCACGACGCCACTCTGGCGTTCAACAACCCGGCCATGCTCGCTTCGGTTAGCGACAAGACGATAAACCTGAACTACATGTCGTACATGAAAGGCTCGCTCGTTGCGTCGGCCGCATTCGTCAAAGCCATAGGAGACCGTCACACGCTGGGAATAAACGCACAATACCTCAATTACGGCAGCATGGACGAAACCGACGAAAACGGAACGTGACAGGCGACCTCTCGGCAAAAAGATTTCAGCCTGGCCGGGCAATACAGCTACAGCCTTTCGGAACGGTGGGTAGGCGGAGCCACTGCAAGGTTCATCTTCTCGAAATACGCAGAGTATTCGTCGTTCGCGATAGCCTTCGACTTGGGTCTGAATTATTTTGACGAAGAGAACGACTTCTCGGCCTCCATAACAATGCGTAACGTAGGTGCGCAGTTAAAGCGCTTTGACGACCGGACGGGCACCTCCCATTCGACCTCGACGTCGGCTTCACACAAAGCATGGCCCACGCTCCGGTAAGGTTGTCGCTTACGCTCACCGACCTCACGAGGTGGAGTTCAAAACATTATTTCAACGAGAGCGGCAAGGAATGCTCCTTCGGAAGAATCCTGTTCAACCATTTCGTAATCGGTGTAGACGTTATTCCCACCAAATTCCTGTACCTTTCGGCTGGCTACAACGCACGCCGCGCATACGAGCTCAAGGCTGCCGGTTCGGGAAAGGGAGCCGGCTGGTCGTTCGGCGGAGGACTTAAACTATCACGCTTCAAACTTGGCGTGGCATACTCGAAATACCACGTGGCAGCCTCATCTATCCTCGTAAACTTATCATACGGAATAAAATAGACCTGCCTTGCGGCCGCAAAGACGAAAGCTGCGGCGGCGCAAGGCATTCACACAATGCCTTATTGCAAAAACTTTTATTATGAAAAAGATTATTGTTGCCATCGACGGCTATTCGTCGTGCGGTAAAAGCACAATGGCAAAGACTCTTGCAAGAAAAATAGGTTATACTTACATCGACAGCGGGGCCATGTACCGTGCCGTAACGTTGTTCGCGCTCGAAAACGGTATCATAACCGGCAGCGACGTAGACGCACCCGGCCTTGAAAAAACGCTTGAATGAAATAAAAATAACATTCTCCACCGACAAGGAAACAGGCTCTAACATAACCGAGCTTAACGGCAAAGACGTGGAGCGCAGGATACGCACCCTTGAAGTATCCTCGCACGTAAGCGCAATAGCGGCCCTTCCGTTCATACGCACGTTCCTTACCGCAGCAGCGCAGCCTCGGCAAGAAAAAAAAGGTATCGTCATGGACGGGCGCGACATAGGAACTACGGTATTCCCCGACGCGGAACTCAAGATATTCGTAACCGCATCGGCCGAGGTAAGGGCACGCAGACGGTATGACGAACTACAGGCAAAGGGCGAACGCGCCTCATACGAGGAAATAATCGAGAATGTGAAACAACGCGATTATATCGACACACACCGCGAGGTATCCCCGCTAACGCAAGCCTCCGATGCCGTGGTGCTCGACAACTCATTCATGACCCTGGAGCAACAGGACGAGTGGCTGATGGAACAATACCGCAAAGCCGCAGGATGTTAAAAAGCCGTGACACATGAACATACAGGTTGAAATAGACGAAGGCTCGGGATACTGCTTCGGGGTTACGCGGGCAATAAAACTGGCCGAAGAGAAACTCGCCTCTCCGCAGCCGCTATGCTGTCTGGGCGACATCGTACACAACGGGAGGAATGCGAACGCCTTGAAAGATGGGGCTACGCACGATAAACCACGAGGAATTCGGCAAACTGGTCGGCGCACGCGTCCTGCTCAGGGCTCACGGCGAACCGCCAAGCACATACCGCACCGCCCGCAGCAACAACATCGAAATTATCGACGCCACGTGCCCCGTGGTGCTGCAACTACAAAAGCGCATAGCCATGGAATACGAAACTCCGGGTGACAAGCAGATTGTAATATTCGGAAAAAGGGGGCACGCCGAAGTGCTCGGCCTCGTAGGCCAGACCGACGGCAACGCTATAGTAGTGGAAGACATTGAAGACGCAGGCAAGCTCGACTTCCGCCGCCCCATACGCCTGTATTCGCAAACCACCCGCGCCCTCGACGATTTCCGCCGCATAGTGGAATACATCGGCTCGCACATTCAACCTCCCGCCACCTTCGAATGGCACGACACAATATGCCGCCAGGTAGCCAACAGGCTTCCCGCCATACGCGCCTTTGCCGCACGCCACGACGTAATACTGTTCGTATGCGGCAGGAAAAGCTCTAACGGACGCATGCTCTTTTCTGCATGCCGCAACGTAAACGCCAGGGCACACATGATAGAGCAACCTGCCGACATAGACTACACATGGTTCAACGAAGCCCAATCGGTAGGAATCTGCGGAGCCACCTCCACGCCCAAATGGCTTATGGAAGCCTGCCGCACAGCCATACTCGACCGCTGAACGCTTGTTCCCCGCCATATTCCGCTGGAAATTAACAGGTGTTAATACGCCGCAAAAACTACATGCCTGAAAAAAAAGAAAAATTCAAGGCACAAAATCGAAAAATATGTCCGACCTATTTTAAAATATGTCGGACATATTTTTTGCCCATAGGCAACTGCTGATTTTCAACACCTTGGCAGACCCTCTTTCCTTTCCCCCTTTTAACACTGGAAGCCGTTTAAGTTAACGAAACGAGCACCTCGCTTTCCGGCTCACTTGAATGCCCACGCCCGTGAGCCACACCCGGCCACACCCTCACCCGTGCAGCAGAAAACAAAAAACCGCTGACGAAAGTCAGCATATCATTCGCGGTTCGATCGTTTGTTGGGATACCCGGACTCGAACCAGGAAAAACAGGACCAGAATCTGTTGTGTTACCATTACACCATATCCCAATAACGTAAAGCTATGTCCTTAAAACGCTGCAAAAGTAAAAACTTTTTACGATACAACAAAGCAAAATGCAAGAAATCTTTCAGATATTTTTACAACCGCACGCTCACATTAAAGAACATTTAGGAAACTGAAAGCAGTATGTCAACAAAAACTCATAACTTTGCGCAGAAATTTCATTTATTATATGGACGAAACAAAAAAGCTGGTAAACAACATTATCGAAGGAATCCAGGAGAAAAAAGGGAGCAACATTGTAATCGTAGACATGGAAAAAATAGAGTCGCGCGTATGCCGGTATTTCGTAATATGCCAAGGCAACTCGGCCAACCAGGTAAGCGCGATAGCACAGTCCGTCGGCGAAAAGGCGCTGAAAGACCTCGGCGTAAAGCCATACACCGTATCAGGACTTCAAAAGCTCGTTGTGGGTGGCCATGGACTACGGCGATATATTCGTACACATCTTCCAGCCCCAGGAAAGAGAGTTCTACGACCTTGAACACCTGTGGGCCGACGCAGAACTAACCCATATACCCGACTCCGAATAACACTACACCATGGCTGAACAGAAACCGCAAATGAACATGCCCAAGTTCAACCTGAACTGGGTGTACGCAATAATAATAGGTGTGCTCGCCGTGCTGTTCTTCACCGGCAAAGGGCGTAACAGCATAAATAAAGAGGTAGACTATACCACATTCAAAACATACATAACCAAAGGCTACGCAAAAAGCCTCGAAGTAAACAAGGGCGACGGCACGGTTGTGATGTTTGTAGACGGCAAACACATACGCGACGTCTTCAAACAAAGCACCACTACAACAGGAAAGTCACCCACCGTATCGACAAAATACCCCTCGGTCGACAAAGTAGAAGACTTCGTTGACGCAGAAACAAAAAGCCGGGCATTTCAAAGGCAAGGTATCATACGTACAAGAATCGGGAATGCTTTGGACAATACTTATAAACATACTTCCCATAATCCTGCTCGTAGGCCTGTGGCTCTTCTTCATGCGCAGGATGAGCGGCGGAGGCTCTGCCGGAGGAGGCGTTTTCAGCGTAGGCAAAAGCAAGGCGCAACTGTTCGAGAAAAGCTCAGGCACGCACATCACGTTCAAAGACGTAGCCGGCCAGGAAGGCGCAAAACGCGAAGTGCAGGAAATAGTAGAGTTCCTCAAAAACGCGCAAAAGTACACCGACCTCGGCGGAAAGATTCCCAAAGGCGCACTTCTCGTAGGCCCTCCGGGAACAGGTAAGACCCTCCTCGCCAAAGCCGTGGCAGGCGAGGCCGACGTGCCTTTCTTCTCTATTTCGGGCAGCGACTTCGTTGAAATGTTCGTAGGCGTGGGTGCCAGCCGCGTGCGCGACCTTTTCCGCCAGGCAAAAGAAAAAGCACCCTCCATTATATTCATCGACGAAATAGACGCCGTGGGCCGCGCCCGCGGAAAGAACCCGTCGATGGGCGGCAACGACGAGCGCGAAAACACACTCAACCAGCTGCTCACCGAGATGGACGGTTTCGGAACGAACTCGGGCGTAATAGTACTGGCTGCAACAAACCGCGTCGACATTCTCGACAAGGCATTGTTGCGCGCAGGACGATTCGACCGGCAGATACACGTAGACCTTCCAGACCTGAACGAACGCAAATCCATATTCCTCGTGCACATGAAGCCGCTAAAAATGGACAAGACCGTTGACGTGGACCTTATGGCGCGACAAACGCCCGGATTCTCGGGAGCCGACATAGCAAACGTCTGCAACGAGGCCGCACTTATAGCTGCACGCCACGACAAACCGGCAGTAGGAATGCAGGATTTCCTTTCGGCGGTAGACCGCATTATCGGAGGACTGGAAAAGAAAACCAAAGTAATGACGCAGGACGAGAAACATACCATCGCACTTCACGAAGCCGGCCACGCAACCATATCATGGTTCCTGCAATATGCCAGCCCGCTCGTAAAAGTAACCATAGTGCCGCGCGGGCAGGCGTTAGGCGCTGCGTGGTACCTTCCCGAAGAAAGAAACATTACCACAAAAGAGCAGATGGAAGACGAAATATGCGCCACATTGGGCGGACGTGCAGCAGAGGAACTGTTCTCGGGGCACATATCTACCGGAGCGCTCAACGACCTCGAGACTGTGACGAAACGTGCATACGGTATGGTGGCATACCTGGCATGAGCGAAAAAACTGTATAACCTCTGCTATTACAACAACCAGGAATACCAGTTCAACAAGCCTTACTCCGAAAAGACATCCGAAACAATCGACGCCGAAGTTCGCAACCTTGTAAACCGTCAGTACGAGCGCGCCAAGAACCTGTTGCTCGAGCACAAAGGAAGGCCATGCAGCCCTGGCAAAAGTGCTGGAAGAACGCGAGGTTATCTTTGCCGAAGACGTAGAGAAGATATTCGGAAAACGCCCGTGGTTGAGCCGCGCAGACGAGATATTACAAGAAGAGGAAAAGGCTGTAAACGCCAATAAGGAAAACGTCCCTGCCAACGAAGAAAAACGCGGCAGCGGACGAACCGGAAATGCAACTGGCTGAAAAGGCTGCAAGCACTACCGGGGAAAACAAGCCGGCCGACGAGAGCAAGGCCTCACAGAACGACGGCAACAACACAGAAAAGCAATAACACAAGAAATGAACAATCTGATAACCCGCACCGTTTCAGGCATATTCTTCGTGGCCGTAATGGTAGGAGCAACTTTACGACGCCAAGACCTTTATAGTCCTTTTCGGAATAATAACGGCGCTTGCGGTGTGGGAGTTCTGCACGCTTGTAAACAACAAGAGGGAACTGCAAGTCAACAGACTGATAAGCACCGCCGCCGGCCTGTACCTGTATCTTGCAATGATGTCGTTCTGCACGGGTGCGTCGGGAGCGGCAATATTCATTACCTCATAACGCTTATGTACCTGCTCATAGCGGGCTTATGTACCGCGCTCGCTGGAAAACTGGGCCTTCGCCTTTGCCTCGCAGTTGTACATAGCCCTTCCGTCGCGCTGAACGTACTGGCATTCCGTATGAAAACGTTGGGCCTTCGCCTTTGCCTGCCGCAGTTGTACTTTGGACCAACCTTCCGTTCGCGCATGATGAACGTACTGGCAAATTCCCTATGCAAAGCGGTGGTTAGGCGGCGACGGCATGTCGGGAATGTCGCGCATTTTTACGTTCATGCCTCCGCAATGGGTGGGCATGGCGCTCGTGGTAGTGGTGTTCGGCTGATGGGGCGATGGTCCTTTGGCAACCAACGACATGGGACATGGCGGAGTGCTCGACCGTTTCGACAGCGCTGCTGGCCATCCCGGCCGTTGTGTTGTATTTGTACACACTCGAAATAATGTAAACAGCCAACCTTTTGCGCCAAGCAAAAGCGCACCGGGAAACATACATGGAAGACGGCTTTTTCAGGCCGTCTTTTTTTGTCCGCTTTTTGCAAAATATGTCTGAGATATTTTTAAAATATGTCAGACATATTTTGAAATATGTGCCTTGTATTTTTTATTTGCTCCCATGTCTCGGCAACCACTCCATTGTGTATTACGCGTCGTGGATGGATTATTACCGCGACACGCCGCCATACAAGCACACTACCGTATGGCACATGGCACGTGTGGACAAGAACCTTTATTACACCGACGCGGTAAAAGTCCTAAGGGAGACGCCGTGTCGGCCTTGGAAGAGTCAATCGAGATGTTGAAAAACTATAAGAACCTCGACGACTCCACCGTGGCAGTAAGGCTGAAATACATCATACATATCGTGGGCGACATGCACTGCCCCGTACATGTGGATTATACAGGCTTGAACATCTGGTTCAACGTTAAGTTTTTCGGCAAGAAGACTACTTACCACGCCTTGTGGGATTCACGCCTAATCAATGAGAAACATCGCTGGCATTACACCGAATGGCAACAGCAGCTCGACCGTTGCAGCAA
>VOFD01002596.1_pt1 | contig 10567 bp, 15 predicted proteins | sample 5384101 | NCBI WGS metagenome assembly VOFD01 (sample SAMN12384723, study PRJNA508395) | human gut metagenome | isolation source: healthy gut C | host: Homo sapiens
GTTAATACGTATTGTTTGCAAGACAAGTGCATGGAAAAGTACAACTGTTTAAAGACTGCGACGTGATAATGATTATGATAATGAGTTGATAAAGAAAGCCGTATTGCAAAATCGCTCACGTTTAACGTGAAATAAGATGAGCGATGAAAGACAGCGAGGCCCGCTCATTGAGAAAAATACAGAAAGCACGATACCGGAACCAACATAAAATACCGCTACTTGGGGTTCTTTAAAGAATACCGAATCCCGTTTATTGACGACGTTTCTTCCATTGAAAACTCGCCGAACTGTTCAGTGGCGTCCACACGAGAAACCTCCGCCGAACGGTGTCGGTTGAGCCGATTGCCATGCGCCCTGAAAGTGAAAGAGGGAAAGAACTGATGTTGATTAACGACAAAGCTACAACTCGATTTCGCTCCGCTGACATTGCACTCGCACCTTTATGGCGCGTCGTCCTAAGCAAACACCGAAGCGCACCTTGATTTGTCCGATATTTTGACATTTGTGTTGCGGGAGCATTTACTTGCCGCTGCATTCGGGGCAGATGCCTTTGGCCATGTAGTTGATTGAGTTGACGGTGAATCCCTCGGGCAGGTCTATTCCCGGCACGTGTATCGTCTTGAAGCAGAATGTGCGGTGGCACACCTCGCAGTAGAAGTGTATGTGCATGTCGTCGAGCGTGCATTTGTCCCGGCCGCTGCAAATCTCGTATTTCATAACACCGCTTCCGTCTTCTATCTCGTGGGCCACATGGTGTTTTACGAATACGTTGAGCACGCGGAATATGCTCGACTTGTCCATCGTTTCCATGATGTCTTCGAGTTCGGGCAACGATACGGGGTGGTCGGCGGCGAGCATGGTGCGCAGTATTAGAATCCTGTTGGCGGTAGGGCGCACGCCTTTTCTTTCGAGTATAATGCTGTCGTTTTCGGTATTCATGCCGGTGTTTTGTTACATGTCGAGTATTGTATAGTCGCCGGCCTTTTCGGTAATGACTTGTTGCAGGTCTCCTGATGTCAGTTGGTGGTCGGATTCTATCGTGGCTACGGGTGGATTAAGGGTTACGGTGGCCTTTACTCCTTCGATACTGTTCAATGTCTTTTTCTACATGCGTGCGGCAATGGTCGCACATCATGCCTTCGACTTTAAATTCGTATTTCATGAGGTTATTGTTTTTACGTTTTCTTCTTTCGTAAAGTAGGGTGCGGCGCACTGTTCGACGGCTTGCGCTGATGTGCCTGTTTTCTTGCGCTTGAGCCGCAGGCTGTTCGACACCACGCTAACGCTGCTGAACGCCATGGCCGCGCCGCCAATCATGGGGTTGAGCAGGAAGCCGTTTATGGGGTAGAGTATGCCTTCTGCCACGGGCACGGCGATGATGTTGTATATGAATGCCCAGAAGAGGTTTTGGCGTATGGTGCGTATTGTGAGCTGCGACAGGCGTATGGCTTCGGGTATTCTGGTAAGGTCGGACGAAAGTATGGTTACCATAGCGGTATCAATGGCTATGTCGCTGCCTTTTCCCATTGCAATGCCGAGGTCGGCTTGTGCCAGGGCGGCGCTGTCGTTTATTCCGTCGCCCACCATGGCTACCTTGTGTCCTTCGGCCTGGAGGCTTTTTACAAAACCGGCCTTGTCTTGCGGCAGTACTTTTGCCTTGTAGCTGGTAACGCCTGTTGCCTTGGCCACGGCGGCTGCCGACGCTTCGTTGTCGCCTGTGAGCATGTATACTTCAATGCCCATTGCGCGCAGGTTGGATATGGCTTGCGTGGAGGTCTCTTTTATCTTGTCGGTTATGGCTATGGCGGCCAATGCCCGGGCGGAGTCGGCAAACCAGACCACTGTTTTTGCGTCTTTTGTCCAAGCGGCGGCCTTTTCCTGCAGGAGGGCGTCGGTTTTTATGCGGTTGGCGAGCAGGAGTTCCTCGTTTCCGGCAAAATATGTCTCACCTCCTACGTTTCCTTTCACTCCTTTGCCCGGGATATTCTCGAAGCTGTTTATGTTAATCGCTTGTGCGCCTTTCAGCGAAGCGGCGACGGCTTCGGCAAGCGGGTGGGAAGATGATTTCTCGAGGCTGTAAAGTATGTTGCGTGCGTTTTCGGTATTGCTGTTCCAGAGTTCGTCGGTGACAACAGGTTTGCCTTCGGTGATTGTTCCTGTCTTGTCGAGTACTACTGCGTTTATTTTTCGGGCCGTTTCAAGGCTTGTGGCGTCTTTTATCAGGATACCGTTTTCAGCTCCTTTCCCGATTCCTACTATAAGGGCCGTGGGTGTGGCAAGTCCCAATGCGCACGGGCATGCTATAATCAAAACGGTAATCATGGCCAGGATTCCGTGTACGAAGCCTGTTTCGGGCGCAAAAATCCACCATGCGGCAAACACCAATACCGACAGCGCGATTATCACAGGCACGAACACGGCGGCTATCTTGTCGACAAGTTGTTGTACCGGGGCTTTGCTACCTTGCGCGTCCTGCACCATGCGTATTATCTGCGCCAGCATGGTGTCGCTGCCGGTTTTGGCGGCTACGAAGCGGAACGAACCGGTGCTGTTTACCGAGCCGGCAAAGACGCTGTCGCCTTGTTTCTTGAACGTGGGCAGAGGTTCGCCGGTCAGCATGCTTTCGTCCACGTATGACTCGCCCGCGGCAACCGTTCCGTCGGCGGCAATGCGTTCGCCCGGGCGCACTATTATTGTGCAGCCTGCGAGGGCCTGTTCCACGGGTATGTCTTTTTCGCCTGTGTCGGTAAGAACCGTTACGGTTTTTAGGTTGCAAGCCCATCAGTTTCCTTATGGCGGTGGATGTTTTCTGTTTTGCGCGTGCTTCGAGCAGACGTCCGAGGAGTATGAAGGCAATTATCATGCTTGCCGACTCGAAAATATACGTGCGGCTCGATACCGTGCGAGAGCCAGAAGCCGGGGGAAGAAAAGGTTGAATACGCTGAACAGGTAGGCTATGCCTGTGCTGTTGGAAACGAGTGTGTCCATGTTGGCCGAGCGGTGTCGCAGCTGCTTGAAAGCGTTGATGTGAAAGCGTCGCCCAAAGACGAAAACCACTATTGTAGACAAGAGCCATACGACGTATTTCACAGCGGGAACGTCCATGAGGAACATGCTCAGCAGCATTACCGGCACGGCCAGCGCAACGGAGGCAATGGTTTGTCTTTTCAGTTTGCGGTATTCCTTTGCGTGCTCGGATTCAACGGTTTCTTCGATTGCTTTGCCGCCGGTTTCGGTAATCAGGTCGTAGCCTGCGTTTTGCACGGCCGCTTTCAGGTCGGCGGGGGTGCATTCCCGAGGGTTGTAGGTTACAAGGGCCGTGGCCGAGGCGTAGTTTATGTTGGCTTCATAAACGCCTTGGCAACTGTTTAGCGCCTTGCTTACGCGGGCGGCGCATGAGGCGCAGCTCATACCGGTGACAGGGTATGTTTCTTTTGCCTTGTCCTTATTGTCCATTGTGCGTTCGTTTTTTTGTTTCGGCCGGCGTTTGTTAGGGGCGGTGCGTCATTTCAGGTCCTTCATTTGTCGCCCGGTGCGTCGTGCGTGTAGTCGAGGATACGTATGTTTTTCGGGCAGTCCTGCCGCGAGCAGGTCCTTCATCCGGATTTTTGTGGAACGGGCAGGGGTAGCCAATGGGTGTTCCTTTCTGTATGCACGAGGCAAAGGCAATGGTGTCGGCGCCGCGCTCCACGAGCATTTTGGCGCGCAGTATGGCTTTTTCCTTGCCGGGGCAGCCGCCGCAGTTGGTGAAGCTATGATTGTAATTTCCCCGTCTGTGCCTTCAAACGAGCCTTTTTGTTTCTTACGGCATTGAAGCGTCAGCCGCTGCCGGGGCAGAAGTCCCTCGGTTTGAAACATCTTATTATTCCTAACTTCATGAGGTTTTGTTTTTAGAGGTTAAAGATACGCTCCTTCGCGCTTTCTTGGATATGCCGTCCACTTTTATCGACTTGCCTTTCTTGCCCGTAGACGAGATGTCGAACGTGCCGCCCATGATGGTGAGGTTGCCCGTTACGTTGATTCCGTGGCACTTCTTTGAGTCGGCGGGGTCTTTCGGGCGGGAAGTATTCTCCGCCGGTGCAGTGTATGTTTACGTTTACTGGTGCTACCGTTTCGTCTACGTATATGTCGGTGTCGGTGGTCATGCCTTTGCTGCCGTCGCCTGTTACTTCAAGTTTTATCGTGCCGCCGTTTATTGTCATGAGGCTGTCGCTGCGCAGTGCTTTTACGTCGGGCGAGTTGACTTCGATGTCCATTTTTCCGTTCTGTATAATCATCTGGCCGTTCATCTCGTCGGTTTCGTCGTTGGTTATCTCGACCTGTATGCCGTCGTCGGCAACGTTTCTGACTATTATGTTGCCGCCTTCCATTTGCAGGTATTGTTTTATGTGCATTCCGTCGCCGCCGGCAGCTGATAGGATGTTGAATGTTCCGGCCGAGTGCTTGAGCCGTGTGTATTCGTCTGACGCGTAGGCGTGCTTGGTGTTGCCGGTGATGTTCACAGTGCCGCTGCCTTTGAATTCAGGGTGTCCGTTGACGAAGAAACATGCTTTTTTGTTCTCCGCCGGCGCAGTCAACAAAAGGTGTTGGTTGTTCCGTCGACAACCTCGATGTCGATTCTCTTTCCGTTCTGTATGTCGATTGCGGCTCCGCGTTGCGACGTAAGGCTTACGCCGTTGAGCACCACGGTGCATTTGTATTCGCCGTCCTGGAAGAAGTTGCCGTTTTGGCTCTCGCCGGTGAGTGTGTAGGTTACTTCGTCGCCGCCGAGCGATGAGGATATTGCGCTGACATACGCGCCGTCGATGTCAATTGTGATAGAGTCGGCCAGTTCGACGGGCAGTATTGCCGTGGCGGCGGTTTCGTCGTAGTTTACGCCGACGGTGAGCGGGTCGACGGTTTCAGTGCCGAATGTAATGCTGTCGATGGCTTGCGTGTTGAAATCCTTGCCTTGCACGGTAAACGCGGTTCCGTCGGCAGAGAACTGTATGTCTCCCGCACGGCCTTCGTTTACTGCTATGCCCACGCCTTTTTGCCAGATGTACATCGTTTGCGCTTTTGCGGCTATTACGGATGACAAAAGCGCTATTGAAAGTATGAGTTTTTTCATCGTTTTTCTATCTTTATTGCTTTGTTCCCGATTTTAGCTACATATATGCCGCCTGCAAGGCCGGAGATGTCGACAGTTGTGCTGCCTGCCTTTATTTTTTTTCGGACATTACGAGTAATCCGTCGGTGGAATACACCTGCAGTGTCGCGTCCTTGGCGGCGGTTACGCTGAGCATGTCGCCTTTGCCCACTATTGCCGTCTCGCACTTTACGGCCTGGGTTATGGATGTGGCGAGTTCGGTGAAGCGCATTTTAGCGTTGGCAAGCTCGGAAAGGGGACGATGTCTTCTTTCCCGTTGCCGTTGAACTTCATGTCGGCTGCCGTGAATGTTATCTTCAGGTTCTTGAGCTCATAGCTCTTTTCGGCACCGCTGGCGCGCGTTACCGTAAGGTAAAGGAAGTCGCCCGTGGCGGCGGGAAGCTGTGCGAATGTTGCCGCCGCTGCAAGAAATAGGAGGACAATCTTTTTTCATCTTCGTATGTTGGTTTGCTTGTGTTGTTGAATGCTTAGAATTTCAGTTTGTAACTTATCTCGAGTGCGTGTTGTGTTTCGCCTATGTCGGAATCTCTTTCGTCCTGGTAAACATAACCCACGGAGATTTTTTTTTTTTGTCGATTTTATGTCTCCTCCGGCTCTTACGCGCGTCTTGCCGAGGATGAACGCTTCGTCAAGCTCGTTGAAGAACTCTATTGAGGCGTATGGTGTTATCTTGCACTTGCGTATGTCGTATTCTACCTTGAGTTGCGAGCGAAGTCGGTTGTTGTTGCGCGTTTCCTTGAGTTCCTTTGTGGTTTCTTTGAAGTAGACTTCGCCTGTTGCCCCGTTGAGGCGGTATTTGTCGCGAGAATAGTAAACGTGGTTCATGTGGGTGAACTGGTAACGCTCGCGCGCAAGGAAATATTGAACCGCCCGATGTTTACGTCTCCGGTTATGTCGAATTTAAAGCGGTTCTTGCTGCGCCAGTATGGCTTGTTGATGTTGTAGCCGTCGTATTCCCTTATTATTTCTGAGGGACGGTCTTCGTAGGCTTGTTCGTATTCGTCGTAGTGGTTGCGTTTTTCTTCAATGCGGTATTGGTAAATGTAATTGTATCCTACGGCGAATTTAAGGAATTTGAAAGGTTTATAGCTTATGCCGAACGAGGCGTCCCAGCGTTCGACGCTTTTCATGTTGTTTTGCGCCCTGAAGCCTGCGCCTAACTCGAATGAGAATTTTCCTACTTTCTTTTCTGCTTCTGCTCCCAGCCATGTTCCGAAGTCGGAGGCTGTGACGTTTATGCTTACCGTCATTAATACGGCCAGTGCGACTAATTTTTTCAGGTTTTTCATTTCCGGGTCATTTTGTGGGTTATGTTGTTTGTTGTAGTGCTTGGCAACAGCCTATTCGTAGTTCTTGGGGAGTTTTTGCAGCGTGTTTGCGTCGTTCATGGCGGCGTCTGCGTCTTCGTAATATATCTTTATCAGTGCGGTGTCGCGCATAAAGTCGATAGAGCCTATTTCGACTTTTATTATGTTCAGCCCTGTGTTTTTTTTTCAGGTCTTCCATCATGTCCTCACGCTTTTCGGGAGTGATGAGGTTTATGTTGTCGTACCTTACGTATTTGCAGGCCACGCGCTTTATCAGACGGCTGCTTTCGGTAAACTTGGCAACGAGTATGAATATCATGTTGGCGATGAGCAGTTCGGCTATGCTCAGTTTCGACGACATTCCGTTTACCACCGACAGCGCCACGATGAAGAAGAGGTACGTCATTTCGCGTATAGGCACGGCTTCGGTGCGGTAACGTATTATCCCGAAGACGGCAAACAGTCCGAGAGCCGCTCCTACTTTCATCTTTGCCCCGTCCATGAAGTATATCATCATGAATATACTTGCCGACAGCATTATGAAGGCAAAGAAGTAATCGCGTCTTTTGCGCCGGGGTAATAGAAAAAGCGCACTATTATCAGTACGAACAGGAAATTGAACGCGAAGCGGACGAGCATTTCGGCCAACGCTTCCGGGTCTATTAGCTGTATGCCGGCAATGGCGATATGGCTGATACTTTCAAGGAGTGCAATCATGGTAAATCAATGTTTTTTTAGTGAACAGGTTGGTTTTCAATCGAGGTTTTGCCGGGCAGTGCCGCGGCTGTTGTTTTATACGAGTTTTTTTATTGTGGGTATGCGGTCTTTAAACATGTTACCTTTTATGTTTTTGTTCGTAAGGTAGGTGCCTATGCAGTATTTGCTGAATCCTTGCGGTTTGATTCTCAGCTTGAGCAGGCAGTTTAGCGCCGGCGGGGGCGACCGTCCTTCGCGTTTCAGCTCTATTATCACGAGGTTTCCCATGTTCATCGAAACATCCGTCTCGATGTTGTAGAACGACAGGTCGTAGTCTATCGTCAGCCGCTCGGGGCGGTTTTTGTTGACGAGCGTTATGCGTTTGAAGTTGTTTTTCAGGCACGGGTGTATGTCCTCTATGCCTACGGCGGCCTTGTTTATGAGGAATTCCTCGTTTTCCTCGGTGTCGATAGCTTCGGGCGAAGCCAGCGGGCGGCGTTTCTTGCGCGTTTTGTTGTGGTTGTCCTTGTTTTTTATTTCGAGAAACGACAGCGCCGAGTCAATATACGTCCTCACCCTTACTTTTATTCTCGGGCGAATCCGTCGTGGTGCAGCAGGTAGAATCGGTGGTCGGGTGTGTCCCAATACGTAGTGTTGTATTCCGCAACGGGGCTTCCGTCTATCTTTTGCACGAAGTAATCGTTTTTGCCAGTTCGAAAAACTTGAGCAGCAACGATTTGTTTGCAAGGAACTTTGTGTCGGTGCGGTTCATTAGGCGCACGCCCGACATTTCATCCAGGCTTATGCCGGGCATTTCCGACAATACCTTGCCGAGATTATCGTAAAATTCCATTGCAAGTCGTATATGGTAAATCAAAAGCAAATATAAACAAAATAAATAATTAATGTTTGTTTGTTTTTAAAAACAAACGGACTGTTGCGAAAATATTCCGCGGCCGGCGGCTGCCTTTACTGCGCATATATAATAATGTGTGACGGGCGAGTTCCACTTTTCACTTTTTTTCTTTGCCTGAAAGCCCGTTTTTGTTTTCAACTTTTACCCGTTCGGGGAGGGGTGAAAAAATAGGTCGGACATATTTTTGAAATAGGTCAGACATATTTTAAAAATACAAGGCACATATTTTTTGCGAGGTGCGAGGACGGTTGAAACCCTTTGCCGGCGGGCGTTTCACGCGGCTGCCTTATATGTCTGTTTTCATTGCAATTTTGCCTGGTGCGGCAACGGCATTTGTTTATAAAATCTTAACTTTGCGGAAACCATAATTATATGTTATTATGAAAGATTTTTTTTGCGCGGGTGCTCAGCTCGGCGGCCGGATGTTTCCTTGCCGGGGCAATAGTAGTGATAATGCTTGTTTTCGTGTCCCTGATGTCAACGCTGTCAACGCCCGGCATGTCCGACAAGTCTGTGCTGCGCCTCGATTTGCAGGGCGTGGTAACTGAACGCAGCAGCGAAACGCCGCTCGATTTCCTGGACATGGGCGACGTAACGCCTTCGCTCGAAACAATGCTCGGCGCAATAAAGGAAGCCAAGACAAACAGCAAGATAGCAGGCATATATATAAATGCCGGTGCGCTCGGGGCAAGCCCCGCCACCCTGCAGGAGCTTCGCAAGGCCATAGCCGATTTCCGCAAGAGCGGCAAGTTTGTAGTAAGTTACGGCGGGACGTACACGCAGGGTGCGTATTACGTTTGTTCGGCAGCCTCGCGTGTCATACTCAACCCGATAGGCGAGGTGGAGTGGCGAGGCATGGCGTCGGAAAACATTTTCTTCAAGGATTTGCTCAAGAAAATAGGCGTGGAAATGCAAGTTATAAAAGTGGGAAGCTACAAGAGCGCCACCGAGCCTTTCACCGCCTCGAAATGTCGCCCGAAAACCGCGAACAGGTGACGCAATACGTTTCCGGAATATGGAACACGATAAAAAGGATGTATCATCGAGCCGCAAAGTCAGCGTGCAGGTGCTCGACAGCCTTGCCGACGGCACCTTGCGCATTAAAAGCCAGAAGGAAATGCTCGCCTCGAAGCTCGTAAGACACACTCGCATACGAAGACGGAGCGCTCGAATATGTCGCAAGCCTGGTGGGGCGCGGCAAAAGCAAAGGACAGCTTTTCGTTGACATGGACGCGGTTAACGCGCGAGCCGGGAAGAAACCACAGGTAGCGAGATTGCCGTATATTATATGTATGGCGACATCGTGAGCAACGCGGAGCAGGGTGGAATGTACGACGACGTGATAAATGCAGAGAACGTAACCGACGACCTTGCCGCACTTGCCGACGACGAGAACGTAAAGGCCGTAGTGCTGCGCGTAAATTCCGGGGGGCGGCGGCAGCGCATACGCCTCTCCCGAACAGATATGGCATTCCCGGTGAAAAAAAAACTCTCGCCCGCGCGCCCGTAGTGGTATCAATGGGCGGTATGGCGGCTTCGGGTGCATATTACCTGAGCGCAGGAGACTAATTATGTCTTTGCCGAACCTACCACATAGGAATATTCGGATATTGAATACCCGACGTGAGCGGACTGTTGAAGGATAAGCTCGGACTTCGTTTCGACGGTGTTAAGACAAACCGCCACGCGACTTCTTTACCACCTCGCGTCCACTTTGACGAGGCTGAGAAAAGCATGCTGCAATCGTATGTTGACCGCGGGTATGACCTTTTTGTCAAACAGTGTGGCCGACGGCCGCAGACTTAGCGAAGCTCGTGTGCGGGAGATAGCGCAAGGACGCGTATATACGGGAGAAGATGCCTTGAAAATACGTCTTGTCGACCGTCTCGGCACGCTCGACGACGCGGTGGCAGAGGCTGCAAAACGCGCAAAGGTTTCGGAATACGGCACAGTGCATTATCCCAAGCAGAAAACATGGTTCGAACAGCTTGTAGAGGAAAAAACCGGGGGATATATGGAAGCGCAGCTGCGCGAATACCTCGGCGAATATCATTCGGCGTTCATGCTTGTAAGGAACATAGGTAACGCCGACCGAATACAGGCGCGCATTCCCTATGAACCGGTGATAAAGTAACGGCGTTCAACACAATATGACAGGCATGGACGGCAAAAGTTGCGCAGGCAGGCAAAGGTACAAGGAACATAAAATGTTTCATGTGCGTGCTGTTGCTGCCTTTTTCATGGCTTTACGAGCTGGCTACGCGGATAAGGAACCACATGTTCGATACCGGAATGCTCAAGTCGCAGACATTTCCCGTGCCAACCATTTGCGTAGGAAACATAACGGTTGGCGGCACGGGTAAAAACGCCGCATGTGGAATATCTGGCAGAGCTGCTGGGCCGTGTTTGCAGCACAGGCGTCGTAAGTCGGGGATACCGGCGGAAGACAAAAGGCCTTGTCGTTGCAGATTCGAATACAACGGCCGATGAAATAGGCGA
>VOFD01002571.1_pt1 | contig 10541 bp, 20 predicted proteins | sample 5384101 | NCBI WGS metagenome assembly VOFD01 (sample SAMN12384723, study PRJNA508395) | human gut metagenome | isolation source: healthy gut C | host: Homo sapiens
GCTCAATCCCGTCCAGTTCGACCTGGCACAGCTGTGCGACGAAGTGGCCTACCGCTACCAGAATATCTGTGAGCAGAGCGGCTACACCCTCACGGTAGATGCTGCCGACCCTGTACCGTAACGGCAGACCCGGACATGATGAGCCGTGTGGTGCACAATCTGCTGGCGAACGCCATCCATCATATCGGGCCGGACGGCTGTGTGGCGCTGCGCGTAAAACCGCAGCCGGACGCCGCCGTGCGGGTAGAGATTGAGGACCACGGCGCGGGCATTGCCCGGGAAGATCTTCCTATATCTTTGACAAATACTACCGCTCCCGCGCGGACGCCGGCAAGGTCGGCACAGGGTTGGGGCTTTCATCACAAAGGCCATCCTCATCAACCACGGCTTTCCCTTCGGTGTGGACAGCGAACCCGGCAAGGGCAGCATTTTCTGGTTCGTCGCTCATTGAGCCGGATATTTTTCTCTGTAAAAGGGACCTCCCGCACCTGCGGGAGGTCCACGCTCCAAAATCAGAAAGAGAGCGTCCAAGCACTTTGAGGGATTGGCCGCCTTGTCCACCCATTCAGCGGGACCATATCCGGCGCGCCCACCATCACGTCCTCGTGGATGATGCTGTCGTTCACACCGTGGGCCAACAGTTCCTGCTTCGTCATGGCCGTACCGCCCTTTACAGTGCCGGGGTAACCCTTACCGAAGGCGATGTGGCAGGCCGCGTTCTCGTCGAACAGCGTATTGTAGAACAAAATGGGGCTGGACGCCGGCACCAGCGCGATCTCGCCATGCGGCGGGAGCCTTCATCGGTGGCCCAGCAGCGCCTCGCCGCTTTGGGCCGAATGCTCCACCACTTCGCCGTCCTTGAAGGTGACGGAAAAGCCCTCAATGAGGTTGCCGTTGTACACATAGGGCTTGGTGCCCTTTACAACGCCGTTTACGCGCAGACGGTGCGGCGCGGTGAACACTTCCTCGGTGGGGATATTTGCGATGAATGTGTAGCCCTCGGGCGTACGGCTTTGAGCGCCCTCCCACATGCCCGTCCGCAAGGCCGATGGTGAGGTCTGTGCCGTTGGCGCTCTGCAGCCGGATGCTGTCCAGATCCAGCGCATTCATGCGGTCGCGCCAGGCGGTCATTTTTCACATGCGCCTGCCCACGTCGAAGAAGCGTCCCAAAGCATTTCCTGAGCCTCATCCTCCGCCGCGCCGGGAAATACCTTTCCCGCCCACGCGGCGCTTGGGATCGCCACGATGCTCCACTGCACCTTTGTCGCTCATGGTATAGTGCGCCACTCCTGCGCATTCATAGCCGCCTGGTTTGCGCGGTCGATCTTTTCCATATCAAGCCCCTTTAGAATCTCCGGGTCCCGCGCGGAAATGGACAGCATGCACGCGCCGCCCTCACTCTCCACATAATCGAGATAGCTGCGCTGGAGCCAGGGCTTCACATCCTCAATACCTCCACGGCGGTATGCTCCATTTTAATGCGGGACAGCTTTTCGTCCGAATAGTGCACCACCAACTTCAGCCTTCGCGCCCGCAGCGTAGGCCGCCTCGGCACAGGCCCGAAAACGCCCCTCGATAGGGCGCACGGATGATGAGCGTCTGCCCCGGCTGGGGTTGACGCCGATCTTTTACGGCAAATTCCGCATACTGCTTCACCAAATTCATATCCATTTTCATTTTCTCCAAATCATCAGGATTTCCGCGCGCCGCGCGGCGGTCTGCTTCGTTATATGCTTTGCTCCAGCCGGGTGAAAAATTCCACCGTCTTGGCAATCTCACGCACCGGGATACGCTCGTCGTTGTTGTGGATCAGCCCCGCTGCTCCTTGGAGAGCGCCATGGCGCTGAACTACGTCCCGGCAGATGGCGCTGAAATGACGGCTGTCGGAGCAGGCCATCATCAGGTACGGTGAGACGATGCTGCCCTGCCATGTGTCGCCCACTGCCTTGGCCAGCGTCTCCCAGTTCGCATCCTCCGCGGAGGCATACGGGCTGGCATTCTGGAGCGTATGTTACCTTGACCTCCACCTTATCGTTGCGAATGACGTCTTTCAGGTGCTGCGCCGCACTTTCCGGCGTATCCAGATTGACAAGCCGCAGGTTGACGCCCGCCGACGCCTCTGTGGGCAGCACGTTGATCTGCTTGGACCCCTGCGCCGTGGTGAACGCCATGGTGGTGCGCATCATCGCGCCCAGCTCGCCGCCCAGCCTGCCCGCCAGAAGCGGCAGCAGAGGCCCAAACAGCCTAGATTCGCAAATACCAGCCGCAGAGCCGAAAGGCGCATACGGCCCCACGTTTTGGAACAGCGCGCGCACGGGCGCCGTCAGATGCGCCTTGAACTGGTGTTTTTTCGCAATCGGCCACGGCCGGCACAGCATGCCCAGCGTGGAGGCACGGCGGCGATATGCTGGCATGGCCGCCGGCGGCACGCGCCGTCAGCTCCACATTCATAAAGCCTTTTTCTCCGATGCCCACCACCGCGATGGGCTGCTTGACGCCGGGGAATACGCCGTCTACAACGGCGCCGCCTTCATCCACCATTGCGGGCCTGACGCCCCGCTCCCCTTCAAATATTCCACGATGGCCGGTGCGCTCGGCCCCTCACTTCCTCGTCGCCTGAGAAAGAAAAAGTACACGTCGTTCCGGGGCACAAAGCCCTCGCTCATCAGCCGTTCGGCCGCTTCCAGAATGCCCACCAGCGTAATTTTTGTATCCAGCGTGCCGCGACCCCAAAGTTCTCCATCAAACACCTGACCGCAGAAAGGCGGATGCTTCCACCCCGCTTCGTCTACAGGCACTACGTCATAGTGCGCCATCAGGACAACAGGAGCGGCGCTGCTTTTTCCTTTCCAGTGAAACAGCATACCCGTGTGGGCGATGCGCACGGCGGGCACATCGCATGTACGCGGGGGTACAATTCCCGCAGCTTCTCACGGAAGCCTTCAAACTGTGTTTCATCAAACTTTTTTCCGCATCATAATTGACACCGTCGGGATGCGCACCAGCTGCGCCAGGCGCTGTACAGCCTCTGTGTCCACGGCGACGGGCGGGCGCCGCCCCAGCCCCCGCCTCCGGTTTGAACGGGGGCCGCACGGATGCACAACACGGCGCACAACGCCAGCACAGCCGCAAGTATGAGCCAGCCGATCATAAAAACTCCCTCCGTTCTGTTGGATATGGCTTGTTTTCATCATACCACAAGCAGGCAAAAGGAAGCGGACGACCCCCCTGGGACGTCCGCTTTGCATGTGGTTTTAAAACTCGATCTTTTTTCTCGATATAAGCGCGCAGATCCTCGATCTTCACACGCTCCTGCTGCATGGTGTCGCGGTCGCGCACGGTCACACAGCCGTCGGCGGCCGTCTTGTCGTCGCCCACGGTCTCAAAGTCGATGGTGATGCACAGCGGCGTGCCGATCTCATCCTGGCGGCGGTAACGCTTTCCGATGGAGCCGGTCTCATCATAATCCACCATGAAATACTTCGCCAGCTCGGCGCGCACTTCCTCGGCCTTGGGGGCCAGCTTTTTTTCGAAAGCAGGGAAGCACACGCACGCTTTGAAGGGCGCCAGCGCCGGATGCAGGCGCATCACCACACGGGTGTCCGTTTTTCTCGGCGTCGACCACCTCTTCGTCGTAGGCCTCGCAGAGGAAGGCCAGCGCCGCGCGGTCCGCGCCCAGGGAGGGCTCCACAACATACGGGGATATAGCGTTCATTGGTCTCCGGGTCAAAGTATTCAAAGACTCTTGCCGCTGGCCTCCTGATGACGGCCCAGATCGTAATTGGTGCGGTCGGCAATGCCCCACAGCTCGCCCCAGCCAAACGGGGAACAGATACTCAATGTCCGTCGTAGCCTTGGAATAGAAGGACAGCTCCCTCCTTTCTCATGGTCGCGCAGGCGCATGTTTTCCTCTTCATGCCCAGGCTCAGCAGGAAGTTCTTGCAGAAATCCTTCCAGTAGTAGAACCAATCGAGATCGGTGCCGGGCTTGCAGAAGAACTCAGCACTCCATCTGCTCGAACTCGCGGGTACGGAAAGTAAAGTTGCCGGGAGTGATCTCGTTGCGGAAGGATTTGCCGATCTGGCACACGCCGAACGGCAGCTTGCGGCGCGTGGTGCGCTGGATATTGGCGTAGTTGACAAAGATGCCCTGCGCCGTTTCAGGCCGCAGATAGACCTCATTCTTGGCGTCTTCGGTAACGCCCATAAACGTCTTGAACATCAGGTTGAACTTGCGGATGTCGGTAAAATTTTTGCTGCCGCATTCCGGGCAGGCGATGCCATGCTCGCGGATATATGCCGTCATCTCGTCGAAGCTCATGCCTTCGGCGTGTCCGCCCGCGTCCTCGATGAGCTTGTCCGCGCGGTGACGGGCATGACAGTCCCGGCAGTCCATCAGCGGGTCGGAAAAGCCGCCCACATGGCCGGAGGTGACCCAGGTCTGCGGGTTCATCAGAATGGCGGTCCAAGCCAACATTGTATTTGGATTCCTGCACGAACTTCTTCCACCAGGCCTTTTTGACATTGTTTTTAAACTCGACGCCAAGAGGGCCGTAATCCCAGCTGTTGGCCAGGCCGCCGTAGATCTCGCTGCCCGGATATACAAAGCCCCGGTTTTTGCACAGGGCGACGATCTGGTCCATGGTCTTTTGCGCTGTTTTCCATCGTGACACACCTTTTCTTATAAATGATAGGAACAATAAGACATGGGTTTATTGTACGGCAGGCGGCGCGGTTCGTCAAGGGTTTGGCTTTGACTTCGCGCGCATTGTGTCATATAATATTTTAGCTTGATTCCTCGTGTAAGCGCCGTATCCGCCGCGCTGGCACGCAGACATCCGATGCCAAAAACCGCATACCGGGGTGTAGCGCAGTCTGGTAGCGCGCCTGCTTTGGGAGCAGGATGTCGGGGGTTCGAATCTCTCCACCCCGACCAAAAACACCACTAAAATCATAGATTTTAGTGGTGTTTTTCATAAAAAGCGCAAAAGCTTTATGGTAAGGTCAAAAAACAACGGCGCGCCAAAAGCACGATGAAAGGAGACGAACGTATGGCCTACAGCGAGCTGATCAAAAACTTTGAACGCATTCGGGACTATATGCGCGAATTCTATGTGTACGGTTTTAAAAGCCGCGATGAGTTCACGAAGAAAAAGCGCCCGCTCCTATGATGACGAGCGCCGCCGCGTTGAAAGCTGGCTGGGTGATTATATGCGTTTTCGGCAGACCGCTGACGGCAAAAGGTCTTTCTCTCCATCGACAGCCGTATTTCTCATCACAATCCGCTCTACAAGGCATGGAAAGCGAAAAGCTTTACCGATGGGGATATCACGCTTCATTTTCTGATCTTCGATGTTTTTATCCGGTCCGGATATCGCGCTGCCGCTCAGCGGCATCATGGATGAAATTGACCGGCGGCTTTCGTGCTTTTGACGAGCCGAAAACATTCGATGCATCCACCGTCCGCAAAAACTGAAGGAATACGCCGAGCAGGGCCTTATCTGTACAGATCGGTCCGCAAAACATTGTTGTACCGCCGTGCGGCCACGGCTCAGCCTGCCTGTACAGATGCGCTTGACTTTTTTCCGAGGTCGCCCCCTGCGGCGTAATCGGTTCTTTTTTGTTTTTTGCTGGATAAAGCCGATTCCCATGAGGAACACTTTGTGTTCAAGCATCACTATATCACCGGGGCGCTGGACAGTGAGATTTTGTACAGATTGTTTGAGGCGATGCACAGAAAACAGTCCGTCCAAATCGAAACCGTCAACCGGCGCAGGGGAGCGCACCGCCGCGCAGAAGGTTGTTCCCCTGCGCATTTTTTATCAGTGTGCAGAACGGCCGCCAGTATCTGATGGCTTATGCTCCGCGGAACAAACGGATCGGCTCCATCCGGCTTGATAATATTCTGTCGGTCCAGACGGCGGGAAATTGCGAAAAGCTACGATACATACCGGCAGAAGCTCGATCAGATGCAGAAACATATTTGGGGCGTCAGCACCGAAGGGGATGCGCGCGGCTGGAGCAGGTGGAGTTTACCGTGCGGTATGATGACGGTGAAGCGTATATCCACCGCCGTCTGGAACGGGAGAAGCGCTGCGGAAAGATAGAGCGCGTGGACGCGCATACCAGCCGCTTTTCCGCCGACGTCTATGACGCGGGCGAGCTGGTGCCGTGGATCCGTACCTTTATCTGCCGCATTGTCAGCATTCATTTTTCCAATCAGGAGCTGGAGGCGCAGTTCAAAAGGGACATCGACGCGATGGCTCGCTTGTACGGGCTGAACGGAGGCGATGAAGCATGATTTTCAGCGAGCTTTTACGGCGCTTACTACAACACAGTCGCGGCCGTTCTGCGCAAAGCGGTTCAGCGCCCGCTCACGAAGGAAGATCTGCGAACGGTTATCGAGCGCTGTGCGTTTTCAGAGAGCGTTTTATCCATCGAACCGGCACTCACGAGCGAAAAATGGCAGCTGCTCCGGCCGGACGGCACAACGCCCCTCCTCCATCCGCCGACCATGCCGCTTACGGTGCTGCAAAAAGCGGTGGCTGAAGGCGATTTCTCTTGACCCGCGCATCCGCCTGTTTGATTTTGACAGTTCCGGCCTTGAGGATGTGCCGCCGCTGTTCACGCCGGACGACATTTACATTTTTGACCGGTATGCGGACGGCGACCCATTTGAAGATGAGGTATACATACAAATCTTCCATCGGATACTGGACGCGATCAAAAAGCGGTATCCGCTCAGTATTGATGTAAAAAAACCGCCGGGAGGCCCGCACATCTGAACGTCATGCCGGAATATCTGGAGTATTCCGAAAGGACGATAAGTTCCGCCTGGTCGCCTCCGGCTGCCGGTACGGAAAAACCATCAATCTTGGGCGGATTTTTGTCCTGTAAGCCCTTTCGGGGAGAACGGTACGGGCGCCAAAAGCATCTGTGCCGCCGCAAACAAACGCGTTGTGATCGAGCTGTATGACGGACGCAATGCCCTGGAACGGTGCTGCTTCACTTTGCGCACTTTGAAAAAGAGGCGCAGCGGCTGGACGAAAAGCACTACCGCGTCACGATCAACTACTGGCAGGACGACGAGACAGAACTGGTGACTCGGGTGCTTTCTTTCGGCCCGTTTATTAAGGTAACTGAGCCGGAACGCTTTGTGGGACTGATCAAAAAACGGCTGGAATGCAAAAAGCTGCGGACTCTTTTGAGTTCGCAGCTTTTTTTCCGTGATAAGGCAGGAAAATTTTAGTATTCTATGGATGCAAGATGACCTTTGCGGGTGTTTGAATGTTCTTTCACCGCGGTGCGCGAGGAGGTTCCAAAGCGTATGCCGGTCAGGCTTGCGCGTGGCAGCCGCGAAAGCGGCGGGGTTCAACTCCCCTTTTATATCGCAGGTTCGAATCCTGCCTTACATCCGTCAGGATGTATGCCAGTTGTTTGGTCGCCGCGGGAAGCGGCAGCAGGCGTACCTTCGGGTACGGATGAAAACAGGATTCGTTATCCGGCCAGAAATGCGCAGTGCATCTTTGGATGCAGCAAGCATTGCGGGCAATGCTTACCGGGCCCTGTCTGAAAACGGATACCGTGCAAAGGGCCAAACGGCCAGGAAGCAATTCTCCGCCGGTTGGCGCCATGCGCTGAAGGGTTCAGCCGCCGGGCAGGCATGGATGACGAATCACGAATTTAGACCCGAGGAGGTTTTTTTATATGAAAAAGGTTATTATCAATGAGAATCAGAAGGGTTTCCTGTTTCATAACGGACGGTTTGTAAAGCTTCTGGGCGCAGGAAAGTATCCGTTGTTCGGCGCCCGGGAAATTGAGATCGTCTCTTTGAAGGAGCCTCTCATGTCTGCAAAATGCGAACTGGACACCCTTCTCGCAAACAGCGAGGTCGCCAAACTGACCTCTGTCTGCGAAGTTGCGGACCAGCAGCTGGCGCTTCACTACACAAGCGGAAAATTCGACGGAGTGCTCCGCCGCGGCAAATACGCCTTCTGGTCTGTGCTGGAGCGTCACGAGTACCAGCTTGTGGATATCTCCACGCCCGAGGTTGCGGAGGATGTGCCGCAGTACATATTCGCAAAGCTTCCCACCACGGTTTATACAAAAAGTGGAGGTGGCCCAGTATCAGAAAGCACGGCTGTACTTTTGACCAGAAGTTGATCCGCATTTTGGACGCCGGCACCTATTACTTTGGAAAAACAATATCCGGGTAGACGTGAACCTTGTGGACACGCGGCTCACCCGGGATGGAGATCACCGGGCAGGAGATCATGACGCAGGATAAGGTCGGCCTTCGCATCAATTTTGTGTGCAATTACCGCATCACGGATTATGTGAAGATACTCACCGAAATCGACGACTATGCCGGGCAATGCACGTTGCGGCGCAGCTCGCTCTTCGGGACTTTGTAGGGAAGCAGAAGCTGGACGACATTCTGGCGAATAAAGACGAGCTGTCAAGGTATGCCTTTGAGCGCCTTAAGGCAAAAGAAAACGAGTTCTTCGTGGAAATTATCGACGCGGGCGTGAAGGATATCATTCTTCCCGGCGAGATCCGCGACATCATGAATACAGTGCTGATCGCGGAAAAGCGGGCACAGGCCAACGTCATCACCCGCCGGGAAGAGGTCGCCTCCACCCGCTCGCTGCTCAACACCGCAAAGCTGATGGAGGAAAACCCGACGCTCTACAGGCTCAAGGAGCTGGAGCACATTGAGCGCATCTGCGAGAATGTGGGCAATATCAACTTAAACGGAAACGGAGACGTTCTCTCTCAGCTTATGGGCCTGATGCATCCGGGAACAGCCTCCTGATATCCGGAGCCGGAGCGGTGAAAGCCGCATGTTCCGGCCCCGTCGGAAAGGGGATCACCATTGTGATCGAAGTAAAGGAAAATTCAATACCGCGCTGTGCTATACGCCGGCGCTGGACGGAAAAGCAGAGGAGCAGATCCGCCTGGTCTGCGACGAAGAAGCGTTTCGGGACAGCAAAATCCGCATCATGCCGGACGTTCACGCGGGAAAAGGCTGTACCATCGGGGACGACCATGACCATTACGGATAAGGTGGTTCCCGGTATGGTGGGTGTGGATATCGGCTGCGGCATGGAAACCGTCAGGATCGCACAACGGGAGATCGATTCTGAAAAGCTGGATGCGCTGATCCGCAGCGCGAGCCCCTGCGGACGGGAAGTGCGCAGGGCCTCCCACGAATACTGCTCGTCCATCGACTTGAGCGCGCTTCGCTGCGCGCCTTACGTCAATCTGGAGCGGGCGAAAAAAGCATCGGCACGCTGGGCGGCGGCAACCATTTTATCGAGGCGGATCGTTCCGATACGGGCGATATTTATATCGTCGTTCATTCCGGCAGCCGCCATCTGGGCGTTGAGGTCGCCGATTACTATCAGGAACAGGGCCGAATGGCATTGTGGGGCGGCGCACGCTACCAGATCGGGCAGCTTCATCGAAACGCTCAAGTCGGAGGGACGCTTTCAGGAGATCCAGCCCGCAGTAACCGCCCTCAAAAAAGAGCATAAAATCAGCATACCGAAAGACCTGGCCTATGTGGAGGGCAAGCTTTTTCGAGGATTATATCCATGATATGCGCATTGTGCAGCCGCTGTGTTGAACCGCAAAGCGATGATGGATGTGATCCTTTCCGGTATGGGCTTTACAAAAGCAGACGAATTCACGACCATTCACAACTATATCGACACGGACGCGATGATCCTGCGCAAAGGCTCGGTTTCTGCCAAGAAGGGCGAAAAAGCTGCTCATTCCCATCAATATGCGGGACGGCAGCCTTATCTGTATCGGAAAAAGGAAACCCGGAGTGGAACTGCCCGCCCCTCATGGGGCCGGGCGGCTCATGAGCCGGAGAGCGGCGTTTTCCACGCTTTCCATGGAACAGTACCGGGAGGAAATGAAGGGCATTTACTCCACCTGTGTTGTTCCGGATATGTTGGATGAATCCCCTATGGCCTATAAGAGCATGGAGGAAATCATCGCGCAGATCGAACCCACGGCGCAAATCGCAGCGCGTGTCAAACCTGTTTATAACTTTAAGGCGGCAGAATGATGAAAACACCTGTTTGTTTGACTTTCCCTGTAAAGACAGGCTGCCTGTAAGAAAGCGGTGCCCTGACGGTTCTACAGGCTGCCCGAACTGTCGGGGAGTGATTTAATTGAAAAGAACGCGGGCTTATTACCGGCGGCAGAGAAACCGGGCCATTGAAAGAAAGCTGGGGATCCTGCGCAGGCTTGGCGGAGAGGGTATGTATATGCCTGGACGCGGGGTGCATACGGCCGTCTCGCCAAAGGAAAAATCCACTGTTCCTGCCCCATGTGCCGGGCAAAATCCCGTGATGAGCACAGCCATAGGGACAAAAAGGCTTTTTTTATCCGCCAAGCAGCAAATGGATGCGTGACACACACGCCGAAAGGAGGAGCACCGGATGAAAGATACAATACAAAAAGAACTGGCTCAAATTGAACAAACACAAAATGTGCGGATCTTGCTGGCGGTCGAATCCGGCAGCCGGG
>VOFD01003035.1_pt1 | contig 10495 bp, 20 predicted proteins | sample 5384101 | NCBI WGS metagenome assembly VOFD01 (sample SAMN12384723, study PRJNA508395) | human gut metagenome | isolation source: healthy gut C | host: Homo sapiens
CTCCATTGTGCTTCGTTCAGTTACATGTGTGCTTTTTCCTATTATAACGAGATGTAAGAGAAACTTAATTAGATTTTTTCGCTTTATTCTATAGGTTACCATTTTGTTTTCTTTTCTCAATGAAATCTATAGAAATAATCTTTTAGACATGCTATAGTAAACTTAGATTTTACATAGATTTTATCTGTAACTTAACAAATGAAAAGGGGATATTATAGAAAAGGAGCATAAAAAGATATTAAAAGTTCTCGGAATCTTCCTGCTTATCATTCTGGTTGCGCTGATTGCCATCTGATCTATCTCTTTGCAAGCTATCACCGCATTCCGGGATAATCAGGCTTTGAAGATCGAAAACTTCCGGTGGAACAGGCTGACACACTGACAACCGAAGAATATTCCGCTCTGACCTACAATGTTGGTTTCGGGCCTACACGCCGGACTTCCAGCTTCTTTTTGTGGACGGTGGGGAAATCTTTCCTGGGCAAAAGTAAGAAAGCGTGGTAAGTGGTGCCGGAACTGGTTGCTTTAAGATCCGGATTTTTGCTCTGATCCAGGAAGTGGACCTCAACTCTGACCAGGAGTTACCATGTGAATTGAATATTCGAACTTTGAAAGAACGATTCCAAGTTACAATACTGGTCTTTGCCCAAAATTATGACTCGGCATTCCTTTTTATCCGTTTACGCAGCCTCATGGCCGCAGCCGATCGGGTCTGGCATTGTTTTCCAGATATCCGGTCACTTCTCTGCGGAGCTTCTTTCCGTCTCCACTTCTTTTTACCAAATTTTTTCGACCTGGACCGCTGTTACAGCATCTCCCGGATCCCGGTGGAAAACGGCAAAGAACTGGTAATTTTTGAACTTCATATGTCCGCCTACGGAAACAGCGACGCCATCCGGGAAGGCCAGATCCGCATGCTCTGCAACGACATGGGAGGCAGAATACGGGGCTGGAAATTACGTCCTTTGCGGCGGTGATTTCAACCATGACCCAAAGCATCCGAGGATGATTCCACAAATTGCACGAATCCTGGGCTTATCCATTTCCCCGTGGAAGACCTTCCGGAACACTTTTCTTTCTGCCTGACCTTTCTCCGGAGGAAGAAAAAGATGACCTCTGGGACAGTGCCCCCGAATGCAGATATGGAATATGTACCTGGTGACTTACCTACACGGTAACGCTGGACGGATTTATTACCGATAATATTGAATGCACAGAATATGAAAATATAAATACCGGATATAACTACTCGGATCATGATCCGGTGTATAATTAAATTATTGAATAAATAATACGCACAAAAAAAGCGATTTTGAAGATATCATAAATGTCATATCTTTAAAATCAGTTTTCTTTATTCGTTCCACTTATGCGCCCAGGGGATATCATCCTGACTGGTACAACAATCTCATCCATTGTAACTCCAAATACTGTAGCCAGTACAACCAGATTGTCAATTGTCGGAATGGCTGTTCCATCTTTTGCCACTTGAGACCGCTTGCGACATTCTTCATCTTCGTGCGAGTGCGCATCTCCGGCAAGCGGTATGCTAAAAACATGTTGATCTATCATGCCTGCTTTTCTATACTAGGTATAAGTTTCGCCGGCAATTTCAATCATAAGGTGAAGCACAGACGGACGAATCCATTGTGAACCTTCACCACCCTTCCATTCTTCCACCGGATATGCATACAATCGGTCAAAATCTGTTCATAGATCATGATTTCCATCCACAAACAGTGTTGTAAAAAGGTTTGCAGTCCAGCCAGTCCATAAGCATCATTTCTTCCCTGTCCGGTTCGTCTTTCATCCATACGCCTCCGAAGTCACCACAAACGATTACATAATCATCCTTCGTCATCATCTCTTTTCTGTTCTGGAAAACATCTGGTATTAAACCGCTCATAATTCCTGTGGCAGTCACCAGTTATATAAATCATCGCTTTACCCCCTTTTCTTCTTATATCTGTTTTGTCAAATCAAGCCGCAGCTTACGCCACGGCTTTTTCTTTCATCTATTATAAAATTTTTCAATCCGTCTGTCATTGAACCTGTAGTATAATTTTACTTCTCTATATATAAAACGCCAAGCGTTCCCGGTCCACAGTGACTGGATACCACACATCCTGCCCGTGTCACAAGGATTTCCTCAAATACCTGCAGTCCTTCCAGATATTCTATGACACCTGAACAATCTGCTGATCACAACCCGAATGTGTGATAAACACACGATCCGGTTTTGCTCCTTTCAATCCTTCTTCCATATCTTTTTACATAAGACATGATCACTGATTTCATCTTGCCACGATATTTTTCGATGCATCCATCACTCCATCTGTCACCACGATCTTCGGATGCAGTTTCAGAACACTCCTGCCAGAACCGCAGCCGCACTGCATCTTCCGCCGCGTCCCAGATAAACCAGTGTGTCTGTCACAAAACCTGCCCTTACCTGGCGGTCTTAATTTCTCAATCTCCACCGTAATCTCTTTGCTGTCTTCCCCTCATCGGCAAGGATCGCTCCCTCTATTACAAGAGATGACCAATTCCGGTAGACAGATTTTTTGAATCAATTACTGTCACCTTGCCTCTGCTTCCAGTTCTTCTGCTGCAAGACGCATTACGTTTCCTGAACTGGACATACTTTCCGATATACAAAAGCATACAATCTCTTCCTTCCTCAAGATATGGCCGCATGAGTTCTACCGCTTCTATCATAGACGGAGCAGAAGTTTTGGGTGTTGTTTTATTTTTATCCGACCACTTATAAATTTCCTCCGGCGTGATATCTACTCCATCCGTATATTCTTTATCCCCGAGTACGATATGCAATGGCAAAATTGAAATATCATACTTCTCTAACAACTCTTTTGACAAATCACAAGTACTGTCTGAAATAATTTTTACTTTTTTCATATCCGTCCTCTGCCTTTCATTTACCTTATTACTGATTATTGCCATCATTATAACGCTTTTTTTCGTTTTATGGGATAAAATTTCATATCTGCATTTTTACGCATTATTCACAGCTCATTTTTCCTTAATCTGCAAAATCTGCACTTTGACATAAGTCCGATTTCGGACTATACTCTTTAAGTATGATTTCGGACTTATTTTATATGGTCGAAAATTCATTCATCTATATAATTATATAAATGGAGGAAATTATGGATTCTACTACACTGATCAGCAACATTTAAAAAGAATACAATTGCTTATAAAAGAAGCAAATGAAATTTACCATGAAGCTGCCCGCAGACTGCATCTGTCAGACAGTGCTTTTGAGATTTTTCTATACACTTTTTTGAAATGGGCGATAACTGTCTGCGGCGTGATATCTGCAAGGCTTCCTGCCTGCCAAAAGCAGACAATCAATTCATCCATCCGGAAGCCAGACCGACGGTTATCTCCCTTTCTCCCGAGAAAAGGACAGGCCATGCATATCCATCTTACAGCTTCCGGCAAGCTGATTCAGGAAAAACTGCTTCCTCTCATCCAGATCGAAAATGATACTTTAGCTTCTTTCAGTCCCGAAGAATGTGAACAGCTTCTGCGCCTGAATGCCAAATATAATCAGGCCTTACGTTCAAGACTTTCTAACCTTGAGGGGATCTATAAAACTATGAAAATTCAATTATCCGAACACTTTACTTATAAAAAACTTCTACAATTTGTTTTTCCATCTATTATAATGATGATCTTCACATCCATTTACAGTGTGGTTGACGGACTTTTGTCTCCAACTTCGTTGGAAAAAACGCTTTGCTGCGGTGAATCTGATCATGCCCTTCCTGATGGGCATCAGCGCTCTCGGCTTCATGATCGGAACCGGTGGTAGTGCCATTGTTGCAAAAGACGCTTGGTGAAGGAAAGACTGAAAAAAGCCAATGAGTATTTTTCCATGCTCGTCTATATCACTGCTATCGGAGGAATCATTATCGCAATCCTGAGTATGTTCCTTGTAAAACCGGTTGCCATTTTATTCGGTGCAAGTGGTGCACTTCTTGACAACTGTATTTTATATGGACGTATTCTTTGTATTTCATTGCCTGCTTTTATGCTCCAGAACGTATTTCAGAGCTTTTTGTAACTGCTGAAAAGCCACATCTGGGACTTCGCGTGATCGTGATCGCCGGCGTGACAAATATGGTACTCGACTTTTTATTTGTTGCCGTGCTGCACTTCGGGCTTCCAGGTGCAGGCTTTGCAACTGTATGCGGAGAATTTATCGGAGGACTTTTCCCGTTATTCTACTTCGGACGGAAAAACTCCAGCTTAGTAAAAGCTCGGAAAAACACATTTCCATGGCAGAATCTTATTAAAAACCTGCGCCAATGGTTCTTCCGAGCTTATGACAAACCTTTCCAGTTCAATTGTAAATGCTCTTTATAATATGCAGCTTATGAAATTTGCAGGCGAAGACGGAGTTGCCGCTTACGGAACGATCATGTATGTCAACTTTATCTTTGTTTCAATTTTTCTTGGCTATGCCATCGGAAGTGCCCCGATCGTCAGCTATCACTACGGTGCCAACAATCAGGATGAATTAAAAAATCTTTTTCTGAAGAGCATCCGGCTGATCGGAACATGGGCTGTTTCCCTCTTTGTGATTGCACAGCTCATCGCAACACCACTGCCACATTGTTTGTCGGCTATGACCATGGACTTTTGAGACCACACGCAATGGCTTCCGCCTGTACAGCTTTGCTTTCCTGATCAATGGGTTCAATATTTATGGCTCTGCATTTTTCACCGCATTGAACAACGGTCTGCTCTCTGCGCTGATCTCGTTCCTCAGAACGCTGGTCTTCCAGATGGCTATAGTCCTTCTGCTCCGCTCATTCTTGGGATCAACGGAGTCTGGTGTTCAGTTGCAATTGCCGAACTTTTAACCTTATGTGTTACCGGAACTTTTATCATACGGAAGCGCAGTACTTATCATTACTTCTAATTTGTCTCTGGCAAGCAGTTTTTTGTAGCTTGCGTCATACCAAGTGCTCAAGCGGTGCGGTGAGAATCGCCAGTACCGCTACGGAGAGCACAATTTTTCCACAGGAAAGTCCCATCGCCATCGGGACTGAACCGATTGCTGCCTGCACCGTTGCTTTGGGCAGATAAGCAATCACGCAGAACAGTCTCTCCTTTTATTCAGTTTCGTTCCAAGCATACAGATAAATACACCTGCGGCACGGAAAATAAGAGCAAAGATAGGTTGAATTTTTTGAACTCAAATTAAATATTATCATTGAACATTTCTTTTCAAAGTGATATAATCTCTTTAAGTTTTGAACCATATCGTTAATTATGTTAAAATTGAACTTTTTATTGAAGGAGATTTTCCAGTGACAACTTTCTCGGATAGACTAAAACAAGCAATGACAGTACAGAACATGCAAAACAAATTGATCTGGTTGCATAAAGCCGCACAGAGCAATGTGAAATTAGGAAAAAAGCCATGTAAGCCAGTATGTGAGCGGAAAAACTATTCCAAGAAATGACATTCTTCATTTTCTTGCAGATACACTTCAGGTAGATTCAGATTGGCTTCTTGGTGACAGTCAGGACACCAGCTCTGAAGAACCGCTTCAGCTGCGTCCGGGGTTTCTTCACTAAAACCTGTTTCAGACACAGAAAGCGAAAAAGCAATCGCTCTCTGTTACCAAAAGTCAAAACAATCCAAAAAAAACGATAATGCAGGAATTCCAGTATGTATTCGTTCAAAAAATCATCAAACTGGATAATGTATTATACGATGTCCGTGGACCGGTTGTAGATGAAGCGGCACGTATGGAAGAACGCGGTACCCACGTACTGAAGCTCAATATCGGTAATCCGGCTCCATTTGGTTTCCGCACACCGGACGAAGTCATCTATGATATGAGCCAGCAACTTTCCGACTGCGAAGGATACTCTCCTTCTCAGGGACTTTTCTCTGCACGGAAGGCGATCATGCAGTACTCCCAGATCAAAAAGCTGCCGAATGTCACAATCAATGATATTTATACCGATGGTGTCAGCGAACTGATACCTGTGTATGTCAGCTCTTCTTGACAACGGAGATGAAATCCTGATCCGTCACCAGACTATCCTCTGTGGACCGCCTGTGCCACACTTGCCGGCAAAGCCGTTCATTATATCTGCGATGAACAGTCTGACTGGTATCCGGACATCGAAGATATGCGCCGTAAAATCACCAGACCGTACTAAAGCTCTTGTAATCATCAATCCGAACAACCCGACCGGAGCACTTTATCCAAAGAGGTTCTGCGAATTGTTGATCTCGCAAGGAACATCACCTGATCATTTCTCAGATGAAATTTATGACCGCCTTGTTATGGACGGAAAGAACATATTTCCATTGCTTCACTGGCACCGGATCTGTTCTGCGTCACCTTTCAGCGGCCTTTCAAAATCCCATATGATCGCCGGATTCCGTATTGGCTGGATGGTTCTCAGCGGAAATAAAGCAATCGCAAAAGATTATATCGAAGGAATCAAGATGCTTTCTAACATGCGTCTCTGCTCTAATGTTCCGGCCCAGTCCGTTGTCCAGACCGCTCTTGGCGGCCATCAGAGCGTCAACGACTACATCGTTCCGGGCGGACGGATTTATGAGAACAGCGCGAATATATTTACAAAGGCACTGACTGACATTCCGGGAATCACTGCCGTCAAACCGCAGGGCTGCATTTTATATGTTCCCAAAGATCGATGTGAAGAAGTTCAACATTGTAAATGATGAAAAATTTGCACTGGATCTGTTTGCAGGATAAGAAGATCCTGATCGTACAGGGAAGTGGATTTAACTGGAAGCAGCCGGACCATTTCCGAGTGGTATATCTGCCACGAATTGAAGTTCTGAAAGAAGCTGTGGGAAAATTTCTGATTTCCTGAGTTATTATAGACAGGGGTAGAATGATAAGCACCGCCAGAAACATAGGGTACGGGTTCCGTTGCATTGGGACATTCCGATGAGCTTCCGAAACCGTCAATTGTGTCAGCAATATATGGACTTAATTTACATTTTTATATTTTAATTTTTCTTATGAAAGTAATGCTCTCACTGCTTCTCCGTCAAACACAACTTCTTTTACATGATTAACCTCGATCTGATACAGTGCATTTGCCGCAATATGCTCGGCTGCCTGCTCCAGATCACGGATTCCGGATGTATGGGAATAAAGTTCAATGATCACATCCAGGCTTCATCTGTCATGTACACTCATCCTTTGACGAAGGCTCATTCTTTCAGAATCTTCGGAAGTGCAAATTTGGAGAAGATGATCTTTTTCTCTTCCGGTGTGTAATCCGGGATATCGATCACGGCAAAACGGGACATGATCGGCGCACTGATCTGATCCTTTTCATTGGCAGTTGCGATCGGGTATACACCAACTGTCGGAATCATACACTCGATATAGTTATCTGTAAATCCAAGGTTATCCAAGAATGTCAAGAAGTACATCGGCCGGATTGCCATTGCCTTTACCGGATGCTGCTTTATCCAGCTCGTTGATGATAAATACCAGATTCGATTCTCCGGCCATGGCAATGCATCCATGATGATACCCGTCTTTGCATTGGCATAGATACGGAACTTCCGGTTAGCTGCTCCGGATCATTGATCGAACTCATATCCAGGGTTGTCCACGGAAGCTTCAGGATACGTGCTATCGCATAGGCAATCTGGGATTTACCGGTTCCTGCAGGTCCGATCCAGAAGATTCCGTATGCCGGCAGGGTGTGCGTTCTGTTGATCTGGATGATCGTTTCGATGATTCTCTGTTTTACACGTTCCATTCCGTAAAGCTCTTCATCCAGAATCCTCCTTGCCTCTTCCGGATCAATAGCCTCAAAATAGTTATGCTTCCACTGAACATTCATCATAATGGAAAGTGCTCTCTGTGCATGGCGTCTTTCCTCCGGTGATACTTCGTGCGAACGTGCCACCGCAAGGTTACGTCTTGCCCAGAGACGAATATTATCCGGCAGAGTTCTTCCCGCGCAGGTCATGAAATCAGTGATGCTCTGAAGGCTCGTCAGCTTCATGCTGTCGCCGTCCTCTTCCATTTCCTCATCCACTGCTTCTTCTGTCGGTGCACTGCTTGCGAAAAGACGCTCGATCATGAACTGCAGGAAACCATCTTCAGCTGAAAGCTTGGTTGCCCCACCGAATGCGATCTCCCGGATCTTGTAAACTGCATAGCCGTCTGCACGGTTTTCACCGGAAAGACGGACATTGATGTGATTCTCGCCCAGCCATTTGATCAGGCTTACAAATCTCGCATCGATCTGGAGAATGTCCGCACTTACAGTTCCATCCTCTTCATCAAACTCAAAGGATGTCTTCTTGATCGGGTTTGTGAAAACACCACCAGGAATGGTGTTTCCATTTCCGGTTGCTGTTATCAAGAACCAGCATCGGTTTCTCCGCTGTCGCTTCTGTCTCATTCGAGCGGAATGTTGTATAAAGTACATTCCGGGGCCTTTTTTCATCTGGTGTGTGTTTAAAATCAAAAACTGGCATGATTTTTACTCCTTTTTCCTTTTTTATATTCGCTCTTTCAAATTGTATATTTTTGCATATTTTATGAATAGTCTGTACCTATCTTAACATATTTACTGTATATCTGAAAGATGAAACCTTTTCTTCCTGGCATTTTTATTCACTTAGATTTTTTATTTTCCTTCTGCTCCAGTCCTGCAAAAAACAGCTCATAAAAATCATCTTCTCCCTTCCAGTTTCGGTGAATTTTCCCCACCTCCATTGGTGCTCCGCTTCATCTCAGCATGAAATTCTTCTCCGGCACAGATCAGCTCCATTTCATAAATCTCATAACCAAGCTCCCTGCATACTCTGCAAATGCACTGAACGGTTCTTCTTCTTTTCTGGTTGCAAGAAGCTTTTCTTTTATGTCCTCTTCTTTTTGCCGCCCGGTGCTGAAGTGCATCCATCATTCCATAAATATCTGCCATTTTCCAATCTCTCCTTCTTTATCCTTATGACGATCAGTCAATATTAAGTTCCACTATCGATGCCACCTGCTTTTTTCTTTTGTTACCACGATCTGTTTATCAATTCTTACCTTAAGTTCCTGCACATGGGAAATGATTCCCACCAGACGGTTACCTTCCGTAAGACCGTTTAGTGCTTTCATCGCCTGTTCCAGTGACTCTTCATCCAGTGAACCAAATCCTTCATCGACAAACATGGTATCCAGCTGGATTCCGCCTGCCGATGCCTGGATCTCATCAGAAAGTCGAGTGCCAGCGAAAGAGAAGCTTTAAAGGATTCCCCGCCGGAAAGCGTCTTCACGCTTCGCTCAGAACCATTGTAATGATCGATCACATTCAGTTCCAGACCACTCTGACTCTTCCGGTCATCCGTATCAGTCTGGCTGTTTCAGCTCATATTGTCCATGCTCATCACCATAAACCGCGTATTTGCACGGGCAATGATCCGGTCAAAATAATTGGTCTGGATGTAGGTCTCAAACTTGATCTTTTTCTTTGGATCCGCCTTTGATCTTTCCATTTACCGTATCGGAAATTTCGCGCACCTGTGTCCAGTTCCGTTCAAGTTCCAGAAGCCTTGCACTCTGCTTATCAATCTCATGCAGGATTTTCTGATTCGTTTCATAGCGAATCTTCAACGTATCCATCTGCTTTTTGAAGTTCTTTCTTCGCCCCCGATACTTCCTGCCGCGCCTGTACAAGTTCTTCCATATCAGTCTCTTTATTGCCTGCGATCTGCTTCTCCAGCGTTTTCTTCTTCGTCTTTGCTGGCTTCCACCGTCTGGCTGCATTCCTGAAACGCTTTCTGGGCAATATCCAGATTCTTATCCATCTTTTTTTCTGCTTATCCAGCTCTTTGATTTTCTGTTCTGCTTCTGCTTTCTCGGAAATTCCAGTTTGCCACGCACCTTCACAGCCTGCTCTTCTGCATTTGCTTTTATCCCTCTCAGACACAAGGAGCTGATTCTTTCGCTCCTGCTCCTCCTCCTGAAGCTTTTTCTGCATCTGCTCCAGTTCCGGAATCTCTGTTTCCAGCTTTCTGCTTATCTGCCACTGCTTCTTTAGCTACTTCCAGCTTTTCCGTAAGTCCTTTTCTGCCTCACCGAGTGCATTCATCTGCTGTCCGATGAACGTCAGCGATTTTTCAATCTCTTCTTCCTGTATCTTTGCTGTCAAAACTTTTCACACTCTTTTGATTTCTTCTTCCAACGCTTTTAACTGAACCAGTTTTGCATTTGCGCTAAAGGCTCGCATCATTCGTCTTTTTCTCCACATCGGCAGTCTCTTTCCGGTATTTTTCAAGCTCTTCTTTTTCCGGTGCACCTTCCGTCATCTGTGCCGGACATGGATGGTGAATCGATCCGCACACCGGACACGGCTCCCGTTTTCAGAACCTTTGCAAGAATCCCCGCCTGCTCGTCCAGAAATGCTCTCTCCATCCAGGCAAGCTGTGTCTTTCGCTCTGTACATTCCTCCTGCA
>VOFD01001494.1_pt1 | contig 10484 bp, 16 predicted proteins | sample 5384101 | NCBI WGS metagenome assembly VOFD01 (sample SAMN12384723, study PRJNA508395) | human gut metagenome | isolation source: healthy gut C | host: Homo sapiens
GATGTTATCGAGCGTGATTTCGAAACTGTTGTCGTTGAAAATCAGCAGCCGGACGGCGAAATGACGGCCTTCGGGTAAGCTTGGTTTCGTAGATCGGGGATCGAGGCCGACTGCGGGTTGACCGGCCGGTGCCGTTGCAGGAATTCGCGCAGGTCGCCGAAATCTTTGGCCCGGAGAATTGCGGTCGCGTCGGAGGTCGGTTCGTCGAGGATCGTGTTGAGGTGCTGTATGAAGTGCGAGTTCGCATAAATTTTGTCTCCGTCCGGCGAAAAGATGCAGATTCCCTCGTCCGAATAGTGGAAGTGGCGGATCAGTTTTCACGCTCCGTATCGAGCAGGTTGCGGCTTTAGCGCAGCAGCCGGTAATTGGTGACGATGCGGTTGCCTATCTCGCCGAGTTCGGTATCCGGGAATCTGACCTTGTCGAAATCGGGACGGTTGTTCTCGGTCGAGACCAGAAAGTCGCGCAATCCGCTGACCGCCTTGCCGAAACGGTCGGACAGGTACAGCAACGAGATCAGCGCGACAAAGAAAAGCAGCAACATGAAATAAAGAAAGAAATCGTCCGCTTTCAGGCTCAGTTTCGCCGCGTTGTCGTAAGGCAGCGCCACCGGACGAAATCGTTGCCGAACAGCCGCGCATAGTAATAATAAAAGTTTTTCCGGTGGTTGCCGAGTGCCGAATGTGGCTTCCGCCGCCGCGGATCAGCGCTTGGGCGATTTCGGGCCGCGACAGGTGGTTCTCGACGATCGGTTTTCCGTCGGAGCCGTTGTCGAACAGCACGTTGCCGCGCCGGTCGATGATGCTTATCCGCAGATCCCGGGGCAGCAGCGGCAGCAGGCTGTCAAGCCGGGACATCGAATCCGGAGCGGTCAGATGGTTTTCGGCGATGTATTTCGAGATCAGCGTCGCGTAAACGTCCATTCCCCGTTTGAACTCGTCGTTTCTGAAGGTTCGTTCGCGGTTTTGCTGGACGAAGACGACGATCGCCGCGAAACGGCGAATACGATCAGGAAGTAAAAAACAGTTTTTTTTCGATAGCTCAGGCGCATGGCGGTATCGGTTATCGGGTTAAAATTCGATGCAGTATCCATATCCGGAACGGTTCGTCAGGCGTTCGCCGAACGTTCCCAGTTTTTACGCAGCCGTGTGATGTGCACGTCTACGGTGCGTTCGAGCACGTAGGACTCCTTTTTCCAGACGCGTTCGAGAATATCCTCCCGCGAAAAAACCTTGTTCGGAGTCCGCGCCAGCGTCATAAGGATTTCGAACTCCTTTTTGGTCAGCAGGATGTGTTCGTTGCCGAGCGTCGCGCTCTTGGTTTCGGGATCGATCGTCAGTTCGCCCAGTTCGATCGTACGGTTCGTATCGGCCGGCGCTGCGGCGCTCCGTTTCAGCACGGCCTTTACGCGGGCCGTCACTTCCTTGATCGAGAACGGTTTCGGAATGTAGTCGTCCCCTCCGAGGCTGAATCCGGTGAGCAGGTCGTTTTCGGTGTCCTTGGCCGTCAGGAAGACGATCGGAACTTGCAGTTTTGCTCCTTGCGCACCTTTTTCTGCCATCCGGAATCCCGACATCCCTTCCATCATCACGTCCAGCAGGATCAGGTCGTAGCCGTCCGGCAGCATTTTCAGGGCCTGCTCGGCCGATTCGGCCGTTTCGACGGCGAACCCTTCGCATTCGAGGTTGAAGCGCAGGATCTCGCACAGATCCTGTTCGTCGTCCACGACCAGTATTTTCTCGCGTTTTGCCATTTTACAACAGGTTTTTGTCCGTGTGCTTGATGTCTTTCCCTTCGGTAACGAAAATCACCGCCTCGGCGATGTTCGTCGCCTGGTCGCCGATGCGTTCGAGGTTGTTCGCGATGCCGAAAACCGACAGCATCCCTTCCATCTCTTCGGCCGTCAGCGTCCGCTGGGTTCCCGTGCTTTTCAACTCGCCGGAAATCCGCCGCCACCATTCGTCCACGCGGTCGTCGCTGCGGATCACTTCGCGCGCCAGCCGTTCGTCGCTGCAGTTCATCGCAAAAATAACGTTTTTCACCATATCCGCCGCCAGGTCGAACATTTTGAGCAGTCCGTCGCTTTTGCGGCGGTACAGTCCGGTGCTGACGGCCGTGCCGCCGGTGAATTCGTAGACGTTGTGGATCAGGTCGCCGATGCGCTCCAGATTCGAGGTCGTATCGTAGCAGGCCATGATGATCCGCAGGTTCGAGGGCGCGCGGCGCGTGCAGTACGATCACGTTGACCACTTCGTCGCGGATCGAGACTTCCAGGCCGTCGATCGCGCTTTCGTTGCGGTTCAGTTCGTCGCGCAGTTCGGCGGACGAATTTCCCGCGAGCAGTTGCCGGGTGATGGAGAGTTGTCTCAGGATGAGTTCGGTTAGCCGGTCGAACTGGTCGCCTACCGGTTTTAAAACGGTGTCTTTCAATCGGTTCATAATAGGTATGTTTTTATCCGAACTGGCCGGAGAGGTACTCTTCGGTCCGTTTGTCTTTCGGTGTGGTGAACAGGGTTTGCGTGCGGCCGGATTCGACCAGCTCGCCGAGGTACATAAACAGCGAGTAGTCCGAGATCCGCGCCGCCTGCGCCATATTGTGCGTTACGATAACGATCGTGAACTCTTTTTTCAGTTCGAGCATCAGCTCTTCGACGCGGTGCGTCGCGATCGGGTCGAGCGCCGAGGTCGGTTCGTCCATCAGCAGCACTTCGGGTTTCAGGGCCAGCGAACGGGCGATGCACAGACGCTGCTGCTGTCCGCCGGAGAGGAATCCTCCTTTGCGGAACAGCGAATCGCGCACTTCGCTCCAGAGTCCGACGCTCGTAAGGCTCGTTTCGACGATCTCGTCCTTCTGCGCTTTCGACAACCGGATGCCGTTCAGCTTGTATCCGGCCAGCACGTTGTCGTAAATGCTCATCGTCGGGAACGGGTTCGGCCGCTGGAACACCATGCCGGCCATCCGTCTCACCTCCATCGGATTCATTTTGAAGATATTTCGTTCGTCGAGCAGGATTTCGCCCGTCACGCGGATGTCCGGATAGAGCTCGTGCATACGGTTGATCGCCCGCAGCAGCGTGCTTTTACCGCAGCCCGACGGGCCCATGATCGCCGTGATCGTCCGTTCGAGGATACCCGTCGTGACGTGTTTCACGGCCAGTTTCTCCGGAGTGTAGGCGACCGACAGGTCGTTTATTTGCAGTTTCAGATTTTCCATTTTGCAGCGATTCGTTTGGCAATGATATTCAGCACCAGCGTCAGGATCAGCAGCAGCAGCGAGCAGCCCCAGATCAGGTCGACGAGGTTCGGATCGTTGTAGAACTCCCAGATCAGCAGCGGAACGGCCGAAGTGGGGTGCAGCGGGTCGAAGTTCAGCGTTGCGCAGCCCAGCGCGGTCAGCATCAGCGGGGCGGTTTCGCCCATCGCCCGCGATACGGCCAGCAGGATGCCGGTGAACATCCGCCGAAAGCCGACGGCACCAGAATACGCATCACGACCGAGCGGTAAGGCGCTCCGAGCGCCAGCCCGGCCTCTTTCAGCGGTGAGGGGGCAGCATATTCAGCGTCTCCTCGGTCGAGCGGACGATCAGCGGCAGCATGATTCCGGCAAGCGCCACGCTGCCGGCCAGCATCGAGTAACTGCCCAGCGGTACGACAATCCAGGCGTAGGCGATGATCCCGATCACGATCGACGGGGTGCCTTGCAGCAGTTCGGTCAGAAAACGTACGATGCCTGCGAACGCCGTTTTACGCTTTTCTGACAGGTAAACTCCTGCGAGAATCCCCGACGGGATCGCGATCAGCGCCGCGATCAGCGTCATCGACAGCGTGCCGAGGATGCCGTTCGCGATGCCTCCGGGGATCGACTCGCCGGCCGTTTTGGCCAGCATCGCGTCCAGCGTGCTCGGCGCGTTCTCGGTGAAGAACGACAGCGAGATCTGCCGGTATCCCTTGCGCACCACTTCCCAGATGATCAGCAGCAGCGGGACGGCCGTGAGCAGCGAGAATCCGCAGACCACGTAGAAGAACGCCCGTTCTTTCGCCTTGCGGAACCGCGTCCGCGATTTAGGAACCGTTATCGTCATAGTTATCGGAATTTACGAAGAATGAGCCGCCCGATCAGGTTGATTACGGCGGTGATAATGAAAAGCAGCAGCCCGATGGCGACGAGCGAGCTGAGCTTCAGCCCGTCGGCCTCGCCGAACTGGTTGGCGATGACGCTGGCCATCGTGTTGCCGGTGGCGGTCAGGCCGGTCGGAATCAGGTTCGTGTTACCGATCAGCATCGTGACGGCCATCGTCTCGCCGAGCGCACGCCCGAGCGCCAGCACGTAACTGGCGAAAATACCCGACCCGGCGACCGGAAAGACGACGCGGCGGATCACGTCGAGCCGCGTTCCGCCGAGGCTGTACGCTCCTTCTTTCAGTTCGCGCGACACCATCGAGATAAACTCCGAACTGAGCGACGCGGCATGCGGGATCACCATGATCGCCAGTACGACCGATGCGGTCAGGATGCCGAATCCCTGCGACGACAGTCCCAGGTCGACGATCACCGGCCGGATCACGTAGAATCCCCACAGCCCGTAGACGATCGACGGGATGCCGGCCAGCAGGTCGATCACCGTACCGATTACTTTCGCGATCCGCCGGCCCCGGAAATATTCGCCGGTGAAAAGGGCGACCGGCAGCGACAGCGGAAGGCAGAACAGCATGGCCAGCAGCGAAGTCAGCACGGCTCCCCGCGATGAACGGCAGCGCCCCGTAGCTTTCGGAGCCGGTCTTCGGGTTCCAGTCCGACGAGGCGATGAAGCGGAAAAAGCCGAAATGGTCGAACGCCGGCGCCGCTCCGCTGATCAGCGAGTAGAACATCCCCCCGCAGATCAGTATGATGGCGGCCGCCGCCGCCAGCAGCAGTCCTTTGAAAATACGGTCGCGTGCGGCTGTGCGGATCATTACTTCAGCAGTTTTTCTCCTTTATACGTAACTGTGCCCAGTTGTGCGCGCCCGTTGTTGATCACCTGTTGCGGCAGCGGGGCGTAATTGACCTTGCCGGCCAGATCCTGCGCTTGGCTGCCGAGCATCCATCCGAGCAAGTCGACGAGGGCTTCGCTCTGTTCGCGGGTGCGCTTGTCGTAGCCTTGTTCCTTGTACAGCAGAATCCACGTAAAGCAACTGATCGGGTAAGCGTCCGCCGCGTCCGGATCGGTAATCATGCAACGCGTGTCGGTCGGCAGGTCGCCCGCGGCCGCTGCCGAGATGCTTTCGAGGGTCGGGTCGATGAAGCGACCCGCCTTGTTTTGCAGGCTCGCGTAGCTGATATGCTGTGCAAAAGCGTATTCCGACCCGATGTAGCCGACGGCCCCTTCGGTCTGGCTGACTGTCCCCGATATGCCGGGATTGCCTTTGGCGGCGAGGCCGGCCGGCCATTCGAGCGATTTGCCGGCCCCGATCGTCTCTTTCCATGCGGGGCTTACTTTTGTCAGGTAATCGCTGAATACGAAAGTCGTGCCGCTGCCGTCGGAACGGTATACCGGATGGATCTCCAGATCGGGAAGCTGTACGCCGGGGTTGATCCCGCGGATGCGGGCGTCGTTCCAGCGGGTAATTTTACCCAGGTAGATATCGGCCACCAGTTCGCCGGTCAGTTTCAATTTTTTCCACGCCCGGCAGGTTGTAGGCCATTACCACGGCGCCCATGCAGGTCGGGATGTGGATCACGCTGTCGGGCATCGCGGCCATTTCCGCATCGGTCAGGTAGGCGTCGCTGCCGGCGAAATCGACGATCCGGTCTTTCAGGCTGCGGATGCCGCCGCCGCTTCCGATACCGCCGTAGGAGACTTCCGCCGGAACGCTGTCGCGATAGGTCTTGAATGCAAGATTATAGTACGGCAGCGGGAACGTTGCGCCCGCGCCGGCCAGTTTTTTCCCGGCCGCTCCCTTTCGGAGATTGTCCGCAGGCGGCCAGAACGGCGGCCAATGCGATGAGAATCAATTTTTTCACTTCTCGAAATTTTAGTCGTTAAATTGATGTTGCAATATTAGGGGTTTGTTGTTACGCTCCCGTTAAGCGATTGTTACGAAACGGTTACTTTGCGAAACGCCCTTTTACGGCACTCTTTTCTAAGGCGTTGGTAATGCAAGGAACGGGACCTCGGTTGACGGTTTTAGGTATCGGGGCTCTCTTTTTTCGCTTTTTCTGGGTATTTTTCCGCCGGGGCCGGTTTGCTACTTTTGCATCAAACGAAAAACAAATTTGGAAATGAAAGGAATATTTTACGGAAGCACTACCGGGACTACCGGTTCTTTGGCCGGCCGCATCGCGGAGGAGTTGGGAATCGCCGCGGCGGACGTGCACGATGTGGCCGGCGCGGCGGCGGATGCGGTTCAGCGTTACGATTGCCTGCTGCTGGGCTCCTCCACATGGGGATGCGGGGAGTTGCAGGACGATTGGTTCGGTTTTCTGGAAGGGCTCAAAGGGCAGGATCTGTCCGGGAAGAGCGTGGCACTGTTCGGATGCGGCGACAGCAGCATGTATCCCGATACGTTCTGCGACGCCGTCGGGATTCTGCGCGAGGAGCTCGCCGGGACGGATGTCGGTTCGTCGGAGCCTACGCGCCGCAGAACTATTCCGTTACCGATTCGAAAGTGTGCGAGGACGGAAAGTTCGTCGGATTGGCTATCGACGAGGCGGACTCGGAAGCCGTTTCGTCGGAACACCTGAAGCAATGGATCGCGGTACTGAAAGAGGAAGGGGTATGAGCGAACAGGATTACGTCCGTTTCGGCGAACTGAAAATCTTCATGCACCAGATTTACGAATTCAAGAAAGGAGTTCGGAATCTGGTGCTCTGCACGATGTGCCCGACCTGCGCCGCGCTGGTGGCAGAACGGCTTCGGGGGCAGCGGATCGAGTACCTGATTCAGGAAGTGACGGACAATAAAGTGAACCTTTATTTCGGAAAACGCGCCTGTTTGGATGCGGTGCGGGCCTTTATCGACAAGCCGCTGAACCGGCTCACCCCGGAGCAGGATTTCATGCGGGGGGCCATGCTCGGTTACGATATCATCCAGCAGTGCGAACGCTTTTGCCGGCAGCGGAGCCGGTTCGCCCTATGACCGGCGGAGGCGGCGTGCCGGACTTCGCGTTTCCGGAGAAAAACGCTATCTTTACGCCGAATGCTCCCATCCGTCAAAAGACTCATGCCATGTACAGACTCAGTCAATATAAAGGAAACCGACAAAATGGGCGACCTGATCTGTGAAAACTATCCGATTCTTCTGGTAGTTAGCAGGTTCGGTATTTCGCTCGGGTTCGGCGACAAGGATATCGCGCAGGTGTGCGCGGACAACGGGTCGATACGCCGACTTTTCTGGCCGTCGTGAACCTGCTGTTGGACGAGGACGAATCAGCCGCTCCGGCCGATGCTCCGCTGTCGGTCGGAGCGCTCGTACGGTACTTGCAGAATTCGCACGCCTATTTCCTGGATTTTCGTCTGCCGGTGATCCGCCGCGAACTGGCCGATGCGCTCGGCAGCGATCACGGCGACGTTTCGTTCGCCGTGCTCCGTTTTTTCGATGAATATGCGGCTGAGGTGCGCAGGCACATGCTTTACGAAGAAGAGAAAGTTTTTCCTTATGTCCGTTCTTTGCTCGAAGGGCGTAAGAAGGGACGGTACAGGATCGATATTTTCCGGAGACAGCACGATCAGGTGGAGGCCCGGCTGACGGAGTTGAAGAACATCCTGATCCGCTACTATCCGGGCAGCGGCAGCAACGAACTCAACAGCGCGTTGTTCGATATTTTTTCGTGCGAGCGCGACCTGGCTTCGCACAATCGGATCGAAGACCACCTGTTCGTTCCGGCGGTCGTGGAACTGGAGCGTAAAAACGGTTCGCAATGATGAGCGTTTCGTTGAAAATAGCCGTAGCCGAGTCTTCGCAAATTATCCGCAGCGGTCTTCTTGCGGTGCTGAAACGGCTACCCGGACTGAATGTGAGCGTCGTGGAGATCGCCGATCCCGAACAACTGGTCAAGTCGCTTTGCTGGCAGAAGCCCGACATCCTGATCGTGAATCCGGCGTTGCCGGGGCTTTTTTTCGTTGCAGCGCATCCGGCACGAATCGGGGTGCGAGACGATGAAATGCGTGGCCCTGCAATGTGCGCTGGCCGACGCCCTGTCGCTGAGGATCTACGACGAGACGATCTCCCTGTACGATACGGCCGAACAGATCCGGCTCAAACTGTCCCCGTCTCGCCAACCGGGACGAAAAAACCCGAATCCCGGCGCGACTTGCTGAGTCCGCGGGAAAAAAGACGTTGTGGTCTGCGTGGTGAAGGGTTTGACCAACAAGCAGATCGCCGAGCGCCTGTTTATTTCGGCGCATACGGTCATCACGCACCGGCGCAATATTGCGGCCAAATTGCAGATACATTCGCCGGCGGGCCTGACCATCTATGCGATCGTCAACAAACTGGTCGAACTCGACGAGATCGGAGAGACCGTCGCGGCCGGGTAATTCCCCGCCGCCCGGAATCGCCGTTTCGTCCGGATCGTTCCGATTTTTTCGTTTTGTTTTTGCTTTCACCGAAAAATTGGTGAAATATTTGCGGAGTGATCCGCAATATCCATTCTTAGAGCTATGACAGACGGAACGATAGGGGAAAAAACAACGCTTTTTTCCGGCAACTGCTTTATATCGGCATCCTGATTACGATCGGGCTGGTAATTTTCACACAACTCCAATTTTTCGTAGGATCGTTCCTCGGGGCGATCACGATGTACGTCGTGTTGCGGACGGTGCTGTTCCGGTTGACCGAGCGCTGGAACTGGAAGCCCTGGGTCGCCTCTCTGATGCTGGTGTTGGCTACGACGCTGCTGCTGTCCGGGCTGGGATTTCTGATTTTCGAGGTGATCGCCTCCGAGATCCCGAACGTGGACACCTCGAAAATCGTCGACGTTTTCAACGAACTGCTCCGGCGGGCGAACCATCTGCTGGGCTTTGCGATCGTGCCGGAAAATATCATCAAAGGTTCCGGAGGACGATCACGAAAATGGCCTCGATGCTGCTCAATACGACTTACAGTTTCGCAGCGAACGTGTTCATGATGCTCGTGATCCTTTATTTCATGCTGCTGCACGCTCGGACTATGGAACGAAGCGCGAACCGCTACCTGCCGTTCCGCGGTCATAGCCAGCAGGTGATTCGCAGCGAAGTCAAGAGCATTATTTTCAGCAATGCCGTCGGCATTCCGCTGGTCATGTTCGCGCAGGCGGCGGCCTCCTTTCTGGTCTATTGGGCGCTGGGCGTCAACAATGCGGTCCTCTGGGCCTTCGTGACGGCCGTCTGCGGGTTGATACCGATGGTCGGCACCGCGATCGTCACCGTGCCGATGGGCGTTTATATGATTTTCGACGACAGCGTCTGGATGGGGATCATCATGATCGCGTGCGGCATACTGATCGTGGCCAACGTAGACAACCTGTGCCGGATCATCCTGATGAAGAAGATCTCCAATACCCACCCGCTGATCGTGATTTTCGGGGTGATCCTCGGGATTCCGCTTTTCGGCTTCTGGGGGATTATTTTCGGGCCGCTGCTGATCTCCGCCTTCCTGCTGTTGATTCGGATCTATTACAAGGAATACCGGTTGCTGCCGCCGTCGGAATCCTGAACCGGCGGACGGCCGCTTATCGCCGGTCGTCCCGGTGGCGGTGTCTTTTGACGACCGTTCCGTGTCCGACGACCGTCTGTTTGATACCCGGCATCAGCGACTTCCACAGGTAGTTGAACTGCGAGCGGTAGGGATCCCGTTCGGTCGCGCCTTCGCCGGTGCGGGTCACTCCGTCTTCCGGATTGCCGGTGCGGATCAACAGGTCGTCTACGATGGCCGAAATCAACCGGCGGGCCTTGGGCCCGTCTTTCTCCTGTTTCATTAGCGAGACGTTCAGGCTGTCGTACAGCAGTAGTAATTGTACGTCGGCTTGGCGAGAGTCTCCTGCGATGCGGAAATTCATTCCGTCGATTCGCCCCGTATTGATTCGCGCGTTCACCAGCGGTTCGATCGCCCGGTTCATCGCCTGTAGTTCCATCGGGCCGAGCTTTCCGTCCACTTCGAAACGGTCGTCCAGCGAATCGGCCGGCAGCAGGAAGGTCGCCTGTAAGACTCCCCGGTTCATCAGTCGCCCGCTGGCTTTCAGGGTGATGCGCGGATGTTCCGGCGAGGCGGCGTTGGCGAGTCCGTACAGGTCGCCTCTCAGACTGTCGAAGGTGACGGTACCCGGAACGGTTCCCGTCGCCGACAGTTCTTCGTACACGGCGCGAATGTCGCTGAAACTTATTCTACGAACTTCCACTCCGAAAGAGAGTTTTTGCAGGGATTGGTAAAGAGCGGTTTGATGCGCTGTTTTTGCGGGATCTGTCGGTTCTTGAAGCTGCCGATTTCCGTTGCCGATCCATACGCTGTCGATTTTCAGCTTTTTGTTCCGC
>VOFD01001040.1_pt1 | contig 10471 bp, 21 predicted proteins | sample 5384101 | NCBI WGS metagenome assembly VOFD01 (sample SAMN12384723, study PRJNA508395) | human gut metagenome | isolation source: healthy gut C | host: Homo sapiens
CTGAAAATCTTTTTGTTAGATTTTAAATGTTCTGTAAGTTCAGCAATCTTCTGGGTTAAAAGAGCGATTTGAACTTCTGCGGAACCTGAATCCTTAGCATCTTTGCCGAATTTTTTTTGATGATTTTTGCTTTTTCTTCTTTTGCTAAATTTATTGCCATTTTGTTTTCCTTTTTCTAATTTTAGTAAGTTTAAGTTGGTGGCGTAAACTCAATAAAATTATTTATCGTACACTTAGCATAACATCTCAAACATCTGCGTCAAGCCATGCAGGGTAAGGGGATTAAAAAAGGTTAATGTTTTTACAAAAGATTTTTCGGATGATAAAATATTAGTATTGTCTGCCGGCTTGATTACTTATGAAAATCCGGCTATATATTTGCAGGCGGGACGGACAGCCGGAAATAACATACAGGTTATGTTTTTACAAAACAGTAATTATTTTATGGGGAAGAATTATGGAAAACAACAATAACAATAAACCGGTGGTAAAACTTATCTCAAAACCGCAGAATATGCTAAAAACCATATACACTGCCTGCAGAACCTGCTATAGTGCAGATTCTCCGGTTAATATTTATGACAAAGCGGATGATGAAGAAAAAAATGCTCAAACTTATTGAAAGAGTAATCTCCTCAGGTCATTATTCCACAATTGAACATATACAGGTATCTTTCGCTATTTCCAACGTATCAAGAGCCTGCACCCACCAGTTTGTAAGACACAGACATGTTTCTTTTTCTCAGAAATCACAGCGTTATGTAAAAGAAAAAAGGGCAGTTTGATTATATTGTCCCGCCTACCGTTGCCAAAAATCCCGAACTTCTTGCAAAATACGAAGATTTTATGGCAAAAAAACAGCTGATTTTTACTCGGAAATGACAGAAGCGGGAATTCCTGCAGAGGATGCAAGATTTGTCCTTCCAAATGCTGCCGCAAGCTCTATGGTTGCATCTTTAAACCTCAGAGAGTTGATACACATTGCCAATAAAGAAGGACTCCGTTTTGAGTTGACTAAATGTCAAGTCAAAATGGATGGGAAGAAACAAAATTTTGACAAAGCGAACCGCTGAACAAAAGTGAAGCGAGTGAGCCTGTCTCCGTAACTTAACAAAGTTAAGTGAAGGTGATCGGAACGATCGCCTGTACCTACCTGTGAACGGCGAAGATCTGTTATTTCCTGCATTTGTTTTTGTACTTCCATATCGTACAATTTTGCCTTCAAAATCTGCAATGCACGTTCTTTGTTTTGTAATTGTGAGCGTTCTTCAGTACAGAAAATCATAATACCTGTAGGTTTGTGGAACACTCTTACCGCAGTTTCCACTTTGTTTACATTCTGTCCGCCCGCACCGCCGGAACGTGCTGTAGAAATTTCCAGATCATTGGGATTAATTTCAACTTCAACATCGTCAACCTCCGGCATCACCGCAACAGTAGCTGTTGAAGTATGTACACGACCCTGTGATTCTGTCTGCGGAACTCTCTGTACACGGTGTACACCGGATTCGTATTTGAGTTTTGAATAAATACTGTCACCTTTTATTGAGATGATAACTTCTGATACACCGCCTGTTTCGCAATCAGTTTTACTCAATATTTGTGACTGCCAGCCCTGTTTGTCAGCGTATCTGAGATACATTCTCATCAGGTCGCCAGCAAAAATGTTTGCTTCATCCCCGCCGGCACCGCCTCTGATTTCGAGCATGATGTCTTTGTCATCCATGGGGTCGCGCGCAGCAAAGAGAAGAACCTTCATTCTTTCTTCAAGTTCTTTGTTTTTTGCTTCGTTTGTTTCTATTTCCTGATGCAAAAACTGTTTCATATCATGGTCGGATTCCGACTTTAGCATTTCTTTAGCGTCTTCAATTGCGTCTTCATTATTTTTCCACTGATGATAAACATCTACGGTTTCTTCCATGGCCTTTCTCTGTTTTGAAAGGTCTCTGAATTTTTCATAATCCGCAATTACTGCCGGATCGGACAGTATTTTGCCAAGTTCTACATATTTTTCTTCTATCTGAAGAATTTTATCTAACATATCTTTCATATTTAATTCCTTTATAACAATACTATCGCAAGAATAAATTTTATAAAACCCATATACTGTAAAATTCTTATTACTTGTTACAAATTACCGGACAATATTTTTTGATATAGAATTAATGTTAGTAGTGACTTAGAGGAAAGATTTATGGAAAAGACGATAAAAACAATAATTCTTGCTGCAGGCAAAGGCACCAGAATGAAATCGGAAACGCCCAAAGTTTTGCACAAAATTTTTAATAAAGAGCTTTTTGGGTTATGTACTGGATGCAAGCAAATAAAAAACGGGCATGACGGAAGAAAATTTTGTCATAGTAGGGCATTGCGCACAGGAAGTAGAAAAGTATGTTCAGGCAAATTATAAAAACGCAAAAGTGCAGGCTGCAGTCTCCGCAGCTCGGAACAGGCCATGCCGCTTTTCAGGCTTATGAAGATTTAAAAGGGTTTGGCGGAGATGTGTTAATTTTAAACGGGGACATTCCTCTTCTTACTTCAAAGACTCTTTTAAAATTTATTGATACACACAGAAAAAACAACGCCGCATTGACTGTTATGTCGGCTGTTTTTGAAAATCCTTCCAACTACGGCAGGATTGTAAGGGACGAACATGACAATCTTTAAAGCTATTGTTGAAGAAAAAAGACGCCTCGGAAGAACAGAAAAAATAAAAGAAATTAACACCGGCGTATATCTTCTTGACTGGGCAAAAGTACGTGAGGCATTTTAAATATGAAGGCTGACAATGCACAAAGCATGAATACTACCTCACAGACATTGTAAAATGGACAATAAATCAGGGACTCAAAGCACAGTCATATGTAATGGAAAACAATGAAGAGTCTTACGGCATAAACTCGAAAAAAACAGCTCGCTCAGGCAAAGCAAAGATTTTAAAAGACCGTGTTATGGACAAACTTTTTGCTGAAGGTGTTACAATAGTAGATCCCGACACAACTTACATTTCACCGGAAACAGAAATAGATGCGGATGTTATTATTTATCCCTGCACATATATAGAAGGCAAAAACAAAATAGCAAAGGGCTGCAAGATAGGACCTTTTGCAAGACTAAGAGGTGATGTGGAACTTGGCGAAGGGGTAAAAATAGGCAACTTTGTAGAGATAAAAAATCAAAAAAATCAAAGCACATACAAATGTATGCCACCTGAGCTATGTCGGTGACAGCACACTGGAAATACAATAAAAAAGACCTGAAAAACGGAGTCTTTTTTAAATTTTGTCCTGATACTTCATTTTGTTTTCGTATCTTTTTTGAATCTTCAAACACGTCCTTCAGTATCCATGATTTTTTGGTTGCCTGTGTAGAACGGGTGGCATTTGCTGCAGATTTATATTCCGGATGAATACCTTGTTTCATTTTTTTCATTCCCTTCTGTAAAATTAGCTTAGTAGTTAAATTTTAGACTGCTGAAAAATTATTATCAAGTTTTTTTGTGATAATATTAAAGAAAAATTAAGTAATAAAATAAGAGGGGTGCGTCTTACAGCTGAAAAAGCGGAAGAGAAAAAGGCGAAACCCTTATTAGAAAAGGTATAACAATTATGAAAATGTCACGTCTTTTGTACAAACATTGAGAGAGTATCCCTCGGATGCCGAGGTTATAAGCCACAAACTTCTTGTCAGAGCAGGCTATATAAGAAAACTTGCACAGGGTGTATACAATTATATGCCTTTGATGTGAGAGTTTTAAAAAAGTTGAAAATATCGTAAGAGAAGAAATGGATGCGGCAGGCGCTCAGGAAATGCTTATGCCGTTTGTTCAACCGGAGGAACTCTGGCAGGAATCCGGCAGATGGAACGTATACGGTAAAGAACTTATGAGGCTGAAAGACCGCCACGGACGAGGAATGTGCCTCGGACCTACGCATGAAGAGGTTATTACCTCAGTGGCAAGAGAAGGTATAAAGTCTTACAAGCAAGCTGCCTGTAAACCTTTATCAAATCCAATCCAAATTCCGTGATGAAGTACGCCCGAGATACGGACTCTTAAGAGGACGTGAATTCATTATGAAAGACGCATACAGCTTTGATTCTTCTCAGGAAGGACTTGAAAAATCTTACGCTGATATGGCAAAAGCCTATTACAAAATATTTGAGCGCTGCGGGCTGGAAACAAAAGCCGTACAATCAGACTCAGGTGCAATAGGCGGTGCTGTTTCTCACGAGTATATGGTATTGATTGATGACAATGAAAATAACGCAGGCGAAAACGACGTGTTCTTCTGTAAAAATAAGTCTTGCGGTTATGCCGCCAACGCAAACCATGCTGTTTCCGTGCTTGAGAGTGCAGAAGTTGACGGTGCAAAATTCGGTTTTAGTGAATTTAAAAAGTTGATACCCCGAATACAACTACTATTGAAGAACTGGCTGCTTTCTTGAAAATCCCTGCAACAGTTATTTTAAAATCCATGATATATGTTGCGGATAACAAAATAGTCATGGCGTTAATCAGAGCGGATAAAACTTTTTGAAGAGACAAAAGTTATGAACGCCGTAGGTGCAAACGAAATCAGAAGCGCTGCTCCTGCGGAATTGGAAGCAATATTCGGTGCAAGTAAAGGATTTGTCGGTCCTAAAGATATTGAGCAGGTAAAAATACCAGAAGAATACGAAGGCGAAAAAATCACGGTTGTTGCTGATTTAACAGCTCAGGAAATGAAAAACTTTGTAATAGGTGCAAATGAAACAGACAAGCACTTTACGGGTGTCAACTGGTCAGATTTGAACACACCGATATTTGCTGATATCAGACTTGTTGAAGCGGGTGAAAAATGTCCTGATTGCGGTGAGCCTCTTTATGTAACAAAGGGTATTGAAGTAGGTAACATTTTCCAGCTTGGTACAAAATACTCAAAAAGCCATGAATGCCGTTTATCTTGACGAAAACGGCAAGACTCAGCCTTTATTATGGGCTGCTACGGTATTGGTATTTCAAGAACGGCTGCAGCAGCTGTTGAACGCCACCATGACGAACACGGTATCAAATGGCCGATTGCGATTGCACCTTACCATGTGGATATTGTACCTGTAAATATTCAGGATGAATTGCAGATGAAGGTGGCAAATGAAATTTATGAAAAACTTCTTGCCGCAAAGGTCGAAGCCGTACTGGATGACAGAGATGAAAGAGCCGGAGTTAAATTTAAAGATGCGGATTTAATCGGATTCCCCTTCAGAATCACTGTAGGTAAAACTATTACGGAAGGTCTGGTTGAATTTAAGGTAAGAGAAACAGATGAAGTATTTAAGGTTAAGCCTGAAGAGGCAGCGGAAAAAATCATTGAATACGTAAAACCTTATATAAAATAACATTGTAATCAATCGCATAATTTGATAATTGAACGGAAGGTCGGGTATGAAAAAGATAAGCGGAATTTTACTTTTAACACTGTTTTTATCATTTTGTAACTGTCCTTTGCGGCTGCTAAAGACGAATTGCCCATAGCTGCTGATGCAAAACCGATAGATATTATTTATATCCACGGCGCCTACGAAACCAGAGATGCCTTTAATAAATCGGTAAATAATGTGCATGAAGATATGATTGAACAATTTCAAAATGACCCTTTCATGTACAAAAATTTGCTGGAAAACGGTGAAAAGAAAATCGGTCAGACTCCCGTGATTTTCTTCTGGGCTGATCAAACGGAAGAAAATCTGAAAACGCTGGACAAAGCGCTTGCTTATGTAAAAATGTTGGTTCTCTGATTGCAAGGTTCGGCAGAGAAACCCTGTCCCACCTGCTCCATGACGCTATATGGATTAGCAAACCCGTTAATTATACTCCGCTTTTAAATGATTTGCTAAAGATAGTCAACAAAGAACACACAGAAGGAAATCAGGTTATTTTATACGGCTACAGCGCAGGCAGTCTTCTTGCTTCGGAATATCTTACACAAAAGATGCCTATAATAGACCTCAATGATATTAAACCCGCTGATAACAACTCATACATGGGCAAGTATTTTGCACAGACAATAAAAAACATAATTTTAAACCGACATGTCTTGATGCATTAAAAGAAAGCAAGCTGGTTTTCTATACGGACAATGACGAATTTGTTGCAAATCCGGATATTTCTTTTTTTGAAACGTGAGTTCCCGAATCTTGATACATACACGGACAAATACTGTTCTCCACAGGGAGCTGTCAAAGGTTTTGTTGTGTTTGGAGCTCCTTGACCATATTCGATTCTTCTGTTACTAAAGAAGGATCATCAAGCAACCGGCTTATGCAGTTAGCTGTTAAATATCTGGTTGAAAACAATGTTTTCTTTCTTGTAGTAAATTATGAAAATGACTTTATAGGAATGCCTCTTGCCGGCAAACCCACATTGAAAGAACTGCAAGGCTCGGAAAGTCTCGGTACAATAACACCAAACGGCGGCTTTTTGTATGACGCATCGGGTGTAAAGTGCAGAACAAATATCTTTTCTTCCCATATGGCATACTGGTCAAACGGAAAAAGATTTGCAAAAAATATCGTAAAATCATACAACGACGGTTACAAATATTTTTACTCAACTGCTGATAAAACACAGGAGTAGTATGTCCGAGAAAATTTTTGCGATAAGGAACGTGAGCAAAATTTTTGAGTGTCATTTGTTCACTATACGTGAAGACATTTTGCACTGAATCAAAGATTCAGGCAAAAGAAGTCAAAGGTGAGCAGGTGCCGGCTGCGTTGAGCCGGCGGCAACTGCGACACTAGATTAGATTTTTAACATATGTAAATCTTTTTTGAAAATTGAAAAAATTTTATTAAATACTTTTTTTTATATAAATGTGAATTAAATCAAGGTGCAACTGTGTCTTCAATAGGTGCTAATTATCAAATCCACCACATCCCCCGTACTAACGGCCAAAGTCAGGGGCCAAAGCTGCTGAAATAAAAATGGAAATTGCAAAGGTAAAGCAGCAGGCACAGTCAGGACAGATATCACAGGAAGAAGCACAACAAAAACTTGCCATGCTCGAAGCAAAACTGGCAAGGATACAGCAGGGCGCAGAACCGGAACAACAATCAATGCAGGTTTCAGAAGCCGTTGATTTTAATACAGAAGTAAAAACACTGGACAATGCGCAGCCGTCTCATAACGAAAGTGAAAACAATAACCCCTGACGCACAGCAAAGACATGATTCTCAGGATGCATTTTTTGCAGAACAGGCATTATATAACAGGGCTTTTCATCATATATAATTGTGGAATTATAGGGCGAATTCCGCAAATATTATAAAAAGCCCGTCATTCTGAGGGCTTTAGCCCGAAGAATCTTTTTTTATTTAGATTCCTGCTTGAGATAACCCCTCTAAAGAAAATAGCGTCACCTATATATAGAATTTTGAAGCTGCAAAGCACATTCGATACTTCAGAATTACGGATTTATTGCTTATTAAATAAAAATTTATAAAATATTATATAAATCTTTTATATATTTAATGGCATCTTGCTTTGTTGTTACCTCCGATGAGATTTGTGCTTCTTTTAACTGTTCAATAATTTTTCCCAGTTCTTTTGAAGCGGGAATATTCAAAATCTGCATAATCTCATTGCCGTCTAATAATTTGGGCAAAGGTTTAAGTTCATTTTTAACCGTAAATAACCATCAAGAAGCTTTTTTAATCCGTTAATATTTTTTCTATTATTTCTTGCGTAACGTCTTCTCCAAGAGCAGACATCTGTCCGCATAGGCAACGGCAATCAGATCTATTACATCATCCCCCATTTTTCTGTAGAAACGCAGATATGCTTTTTCGCCGGCATCATCAGAGGTCACAACACCTGCAGGATAAATATGATTTTTAATAATCTTTTGTATATATAATATTTGTTTTTAGAAAATTTAAGATTTTTAATGTGGGAAGAATTATATTGGCTCCCTCTGTATCATCTTTATAAATCTATGCCTGCCTGTTTCCGGTTCAATCTGCCAAGTAGAAGGTTTTCCAACATCATGTAAAAAAGCTCGCAATTTTCAAATATGCAAGACGTTTTTGTCCTGGAATAAATTCTTCATCCAGATGTTTTTTACCTCTTCACAAGCCATATCGTAAAAATTTTGTACCTGATTGACTGTTTCAATGGAGTGTTCAATCAAACACAAATGATGATGCGAATTTTTAGGTACTTTTCTTATTTCCGTAACCTCGGGGAATATATGTTCCAATATATTTAAATCATTCATGGAATGCAAAGACTCTACGACATTTTTTTTCCGCCGAAAAGTTTTACAAGCTCGGTATTTATTCTTTCTTTTTGCAGGTTTATCAAGAAGATTTGCGTGTTTTTTGCCGTATCTACAATTAGCGCAGAAAGTTCAAATCCAAGCGAGCTTTGAAAACGAAATGCACGAAGTATTCTTATAGGATCATCGAAAAGATTTTGTACTGAAATCTCTTTTATTATTTTATCTTCTATATCTTTTTGTCCGCCGCAAATATCAATAAGCACATCATGGTTTAAGTCATAAGCCAGTGCATTTATGGTAAAATCACGTCTTAAAGGTCTTCTTCAATACTTTTTCCGCAACAGTCTGCTATATCTATATAGTCAATCTTGTTTTCCAGTACAACCCTGTATATTTTATTTACAGCATCTAGCTCAATAAAATATCCTTTTATTGAATCCGCAAGAGCTCTCGCTGTTATTTCACCTTTATCCGCCGGAACAACAATATCTATGTCCATGCCGGATTTGCCGAGCAGACAATCTCTTATGTAACCGCCGACAAGATAAGCCTGTTCATTTTTTAAAAACGGCTTTATTGTATTAATTATTTTATTTTGATTAATGTAATCCCGTATCATCTTCAAGTTCATAAATTATATTTGATAATGCTGATACTACAGCAGTTTCCGCTCTGAGTATAAGCTTCCCTGAGACTGACTTTGTACACGTCTTTGGCATGCTCAAGTAATTGAAGTTCTTTTGCGCTAAAGCCTCCTTCGGGGCCTATAATCACAGCTATTTTAGTGTCACTGTTAACTTTTATATTTCTAAGGCATGCCTTAAGTGACAATTTTGTGCTCTTTCAACACATGCTATTTTTTAAGGAATATTCCTTACTGCTTAAAATATCCTCTAAAGTTTTTCGAGGTAATATTTGAGGAAAATCCGAACGTTCACACTGTTTTACCGCTTCATTAGCTATTTTTTGCCACTTACCCGTTTTAATCTTCTCATCAACAATGGAAGGTTTAATAACAGAGTTATCAGTAGCAACAGGCACTATTTCTTTTTACGCCGAGTTCTGTTGCCTTTTGTATAACAAAGTTCTGCGCATCGGTTTTAAGCACACTTTGATAAGACAAAGCTGTAAATTCAAATAGTGATTGGATTTTTCCACATCTACAACTTTAGTTGTAATTGACTTAGAATCAATGTCTTTTATGACAACTTTGTATTGTGTCCTGTTTTCATCAATAAGAAAAAGTGTTTCTCCGATTTTTGAGCGCAGAACTTTAACAATATGATGATAATTTTCTTTGTCTGAAATAGTTATTATATCTTTGTCTAAGGCATCTGCTGATATAAAAAATTGCGGCATAACGACCCTTTTCAGTGTTTTTCTCCTCTGTTTAGAGGATTTTTATTATACTTTAGTATAATACCAGTAAAAAACTTTTAGTAACAAGCTTTTTAGACACTTTTTTCTCAAAAATTCGTCAAAATTATACTAAAGTATGAAACAAGCCCGTTCGATATAAAGAGTGTTCATAGAGTTAGTAGAAAAAAAAAAGAGAGAAAGAGAGAGAAGAACATGGCTTTATTCGTAAACACTAACATTAACTCTTTGATTGCACAGAGAAGCTTAAGTTCTGCAAGCAGCAGTTTGCAGAGTGCAATTAAGAGATTGTCAACAGGTTTCAGAGTTAACCAAGCGGGTGATGACGCAGCAGGTCTTTGTGTGGCTCAGGGTTTGGATACACAAATCAGAGGTAACGACAGAGCACAGCTCAACATCCAAGACGGTCTGAACATGATGTACATCGCAGAAGGCGGTATGTCAGGGGTTACAGAGGATTTACAGAGAATCAGAGAACTTTGTCTTCAGGCGACCAACGGTGTATACAGCGAAGACCAGCAAAGCAAACACTTATTAACGAAATTGACCAGAGAATCAGAGACATCGATGTTATTGCAAATACAACAACATTCAACGGTCTGAATCTTGCAAACGGTGAAATTGCAAAAAATGTTACTCTGCAATCAGGTTGCGGTTCTGATTCAATGAACAACTCTATTGATATCACCGGAGCACTGACAGACATGAATGTTTCTTCCCCTTGGTGTAGGTGTTGCAGGTACCGGAAGTAATGCAGGCTATTATGTATCCGGTCTTACAGGTCAATCTACAGGTGACGAAATCAGAGAATACATTGAAAAACTTGACGCTGCAATTAA
>VOFD01002854.1_pt1 | contig 10466 bp, 14 predicted proteins | sample 5384101 | NCBI WGS metagenome assembly VOFD01 (sample SAMN12384723, study PRJNA508395) | human gut metagenome | isolation source: healthy gut C | host: Homo sapiens
CGGAACAGATTCCCCCGCGCGTCCACCCCGCCTCTCCCGCTTCCTGCGGCCATTTGTAAACAAACATAATCCGCGCCCCCGACAAGCAGCTTCGGGAAGGACGGATGATGCCTTGCGCAAGGCGCCAGCGTACTTTGCGGAGACTACTTGAGTACTTGCCGCAAAGTACGACTCCGGACTGCGCCAGGCATTTCCCCACTTTCAGCCTGCGCTATCCCAAAAAACATCAAATCTGTCACATATTTCCCCAACCGCCGCGCCGCGCTTTGCGGGACAGGCGTTTCATCGTATTTTTGCGCCGTTTTATGAAGAAAGTAACGGTAAAAAAAGTATCCGGCAAACGCGAGATGGACGACTTCGTAAGGCTCCCCCGCCGGATTTACGCGCATTATCCCTGCTACGTCCCAGAGATGGAATCCGACGTGCGGGACACTTTTTCCTCACGGAAAAACGCGGAACTGGCAGACAGCGACATCCAACCCTTTGTCGCCTACGCCGACGGCGTTCCCGTGGGGCGCATCTCCGGCATCGTCAACCATCGCGCCAATGCCCGGTGGCAGACCCGCAACGTGAGGTTCGGCTTTCTGGAGTTCGTCGACGACCTCGAAGTGTCGCGCGCACTGTTGGAAGCCGTGGAGCAATGGGGACGCGAACGGGGCATGACCCGCGTGCAAGGCCCCATGGGATTCTCCGACCTGGACAAGGAAGGCATGCTCGTGGAGGACTTCGACCGCAACGGTTCGATGGTCACCCTCTACAACCCGCCCTACTATCCCACCCACTTGGAACGGCTGGGCTACGAAAAGGAAGTGGACTGGCTGCAGGCCCGCATCGACATACCGCAAACGGTGCCGGAGAAATATGCCCGCGTGGCCCGGCTGGCCCGCGAGATGTTCGGCCTGCGCACGCGCACCATCACCAAACGGGACATCCGCCGCGGTTACGGGCAAAAGATTTTCCGGCTGATCAACCTGGCCTACACGCCCATCTTCGGCTATGCCGAACTCACGGAAAGGCAAATCGACTTCTACCTCGACCGCTACGTCCCCCTGCTGGACACGCGAATGCTTTCCGTGGTGGAGGACGAGAAGGGCGACCTGGCCGCAGTGGCCGTCACGATGCGCAGCCTCAGCCTCGCCTTGCAGAAGAGCCGGGGACGGCTGTTCCCCTTCGGTTGGTTCCACCTGCTCCGCGCCATGACCTGGCGGCGCGAGGACAAGGCCGAAATGCTGCTCGTGGCCGTCCATCCCGACTATCAGGGGCTGGGGGTCAACGCGCTCTTCTTCGACCAGCTCATCCCGGTCTATAACCGGCTGGGCATCCGCTGGGCCGAAACCGGGCCGCAGCTGGAAGACAACGTCCGCGAACTGGCGCAATGGAAGCCACTGGCCCCGGACTTCATCAAACGAAGAAGATGTTACAAGAAAGATTTGTGCAACACAGACAATAAAGAGATACAATGGAACAAAGAGTAGTTATCACGGGCATGGGCATCTGGTCGTGCCTGGGCACGACGCCCGACGAGGTGCGCGACTCCCTCTACACGGGGCGGAGCGGCATCGTCTTCAGTCCCGAGCGCAAGGAAGCCGGATTCCGCTCCGCCCTCTGCGCCGACATTCCCCATCCCGACCTGAAACCTTACATCCCCCGCGGCCCTCGGCAATTCATGCCCGAAGAGGCCGGCTATGCCTACATGGCCACCCGGCAGGCACTGGAAAACGCTAGGCTGGACGCCGACTACATCGCCGGCCACGAAGTGGGGCTGGTCTACGGCAACGACTCCGTGGCGGAAGCCACCATGCGCGCCCTGGACAAGTTCCGCGAGTTTCACGACACGGCGGCCTGCGGCAGCGGAGCCATCTTCCAGTCGATGAACTCCACGGTGACGATGAACCTGGCCTGCCTGTTCCAGCTGCGGGGCATCAACCTGACCGCCTCGGGCGCCTGCGCCTCGGGCTCGCACGCCATCGGCCTGTCCTGGCTGTTGATACGCAACGGCCTGCAGGACTGCGTCGTGTGCGGCGGGGCACAAGAAGCCAACATGTACAGCGTGGCGGCCTTCGACGGCATACAGTCGTTCTCCATCCGCGAGGACGAACCCACGAAAGCCAGCCGCCCGTTCGACCGCGACCGCGACGGACTGGTGCCGGGCGGCGGGGCGGCCACGCTCGTGGTGGAGAGCTACGAGCACGCCGTGGAGCGCGGGGCGCCCATCTTGGCCGAAATTGTCAGCTGGGGATTTTCCGGCAACGGCGACCACATCTCCACCCCCAACATCGACGGACCCGCCCGCTCGCTGGAACTCTGCCTGCGGCACGCCGGCATCCGTCCGGAAGAGATTGGCTACATCAACGCCCACGCCACTTCCACCCGCATCGGCGACGCCCGCGAGGCGCAGGCTATCGCCCGCCTCTTCGGCGGCCTGCAAACGCCCGTCACCTCCACGAAGAGCCAGACGGGACACGAGATGTGGATGGCCGGCGCCAGCGAAATCATCTATTCCACGCTGATGATGAAGAACGGCTTCATCGCGGGAAACCTCAACTTCGAAAACCCCGACGAAGACACGGCCGGCATCAACGTGCTGCCCGAGCGGCGGGAAACGCATTTCGACACGTTCCTCTCCAACTCCTTCGGGTTCGGAGGAACCAACTCCACGCTCATCATAAAAAATCTGTAACACACTAAAAAGACATATCCGTTATGACACGCGAAGAAATCGTAAAACAAGTGAACGCTCTTCTCGCCGAAGAGTTTGAAGTGGACGCCGCGACCTTCACGCCGGACGCCAATGTGAAAGAAACGCTCAACCTGGACAGCCTGAGCCTGGTGGACCTCGTGGCCCTCGTGCAGCAGACCTACAAGGTGAAGATTCCCGCCAGCGACCTGCGCGGCATCCAGACGTTCGACAACCTGTACGACTACATAGCTTCCCACCTGCCACAGGCATGACCCGCGAAGACATACTGACACTGATTCCGCAACGCGACCCCATCCTGATGGTGGACGAGCTGCTCGAGGCGGCCCCCGACGGCGGGACCGCCACCCTCACCGTCCGTCCCGGGAACTATTTCTTGGGCGAAGACGGACGGATGGAAGAGACGGGGCTGCTGGAGCACATCGCGCAATCGGCCTCTGCCGTGGCCGGACACCACGCCTTGGCGGCGGGAGCCACGGCCCCGCCCGTGGGCTACATCGGGGAAATCAAAAAGTTCCACTGCCACCGCCTGCCCCAAACCGGGGAAGAGCTGCGCACCACCGTCTGGCTCGGCCCCGAGGCGGAAGGGGTGACCCTGCTGGCCGCCGAGACCCGCGCGGACGGGGAACTCGTGGCCGACACCCAAATGAAGATCTACATCCCGCGGGGATAACCCACGGCAATCATCAAGAAAACCATGCGACTGGAACATCACTACTACGAACTCAACAGCATGCACACCGGCGGACGCCACGGACGCTTCCACATCGCCCTCCGTCCCGACTGCGAGGTCTACCGGGGACACTTTCCGGGAAATCCCGTATGCCCGGGCGTGTGCCACATACAGACGGTGAAGGAACTGACAGAGCGGCTGACCGGCTGCCGCCTGCGCATCCGCTCCATACGGCTGTGCCGGCTGAAAGCCGTGGCAACGCCCTCCGCTTGTCCGGAACTCTGCGTGGACATCAGCTTGTCGGACACGGACGGCGGCTTCCTCGTCGAAGCCTGCATGGCCGACGCGGAACGCACCTACATGGATTTCAAGGGAGAAATGACAAAAGAGGATACACGAACGGAATGAAATACGACACCCTCATCATCGGCGGCGGACTGGGCGGACTGGAATGCGGCTACCTGTTGTCGCGGGCCGGACAGCGCGTCCTTGTCTTGGAACAAGGGCGGCAACCGGGCGGCTGCCTGCAAAGTCTCCGTCGGCAGGGCATGACGTTCGACACGGGCTTCCACTATGTCGGCGGACTGGCCGAGGGGCAGTCGCTCCACGCCGCCTTCCGCTGCCTGGGCTTGCTGGACCTGCCGTGGCAACGGCTGGACGCCGACGGTTTCGACCGCGTGACCATCGGAGACCGTACCTTCCCCCTTGCCGAGGGATATGACGCTTTTGCCGACCGCCTGGCCGAAGATTTCCCGGCCGAGCGGACGGCATTGCGCCGCTATGCCGACCTGCTGCAGCGGACGGCGGAGGGGCAATGGAACGCCCTCAGCCCTTGCCCGTCCGAGACGGAGATGACCACCCGGATGATGGAAACGCCGGCCTGGCAATACCTGCAGGAGAACTTCCGCGACCCGCTGCTCATCCAAGTGCTGGGCGGCACGTCGCTCAAAATGGAACTCCGAAAGGAATCGCTCCCGCTGTTCGCCTTCCTCCACGGCAACAGCTGCTTCGTCGAAAGCAGCTGGCGGCTGCGGGGCGACGGTTCGCTGATAGCCGACGCCTTGGTGCGGGGCATACGTACCCAAGGTGGCGACGTGGTCTGCCGCGCCGAAGTGCGGGAACTGTTGGAGAGGAACGGCAGGCTGGTGCGGGCCGTGTGTTCCAACGGGGAAGCCTACGAAGGGCGGCTGTTCGTGAGCGACATCCATCCCGACCAGACTTGCCGCATGGTGAAGGACAGCCAACGACTGAGACCGCTCTTCCGCCGCCGCATCCACGGCCTGGCGCAGAGCTTCGGAATGTTCACTGTGTCGCTCCGCCTCGCCCCGCAAAGCCTGCGCTACTTCAACCACAACCACTACGTCTACCGGCGGCCCGACGTGTGGGACTTCCACCTGAACAACCGCCCCGTGGGCGGCGTGCTGGCCAGTTGCCGCGTGCCCGAGGATGGCAGCGGGTTCGCCCGCCAGGTGGACTTGCTCACCCCCATGACGTGGGAATCCTGCCGGAACTGGGTCACCCGCCGCGATGCGGACTACGAGGAGATGAAAAGGCAGATGGCCGACGAGTGCGTCGCCTTGGCGGGACAGGTCGTGCCCGGGCTGCACGAAGCGGAAACCGTCTGCACCAGCACGCCGCTCACATGGCAACGCTACACGCTCAGTCCGGAGGGCAGCGCCTACGGGCTGCGCAAGGACTGCCGCGCCCCGATGCTGACGTTCCTCTCCCCCCGCACGCCCATCCCCAACCTCTTCCTCACAGGCCAAAACCCGGGCTTGCACGGACTGCACGGCGTGACGATGACCGCCTTCCGGACGTGTGCCGAAATTTTGGGAAGGGAAACCGTGTGGGACATGCTCCACGGAAACGGAGCGGCCACCCACTGAACAACAGACATCAAAGAACATCATCATGAAACATGCATTAGTAACCGGAGGCAGCCGCGGCATAGGACGCGCGGTCTGCATCAAGCTGGCCCGAATGGGCTACCAAGTCATTATCAACTACGTCAGCCGACCGGAAGAAGCGCAAAAGACCTTGGAACTGGTGCGCGAAGCGGGACAGGACGGCGAGCTCTTGCCCTTCGACGTCAGCCGCCACGAAGAGGTGTGCGCCGCCATCGACGAATGGGAAAGCCGGCATCCGGACGAATACATCGAGGTGCTGGTCAACAACGCCGGCATCCGCAGCGACAGCGTGCTGGCCTTCATGCCGGACAAGGACTGGCACCGAGTGGTGGACACGACCCTCGCGGGCTTCTACAACGTGACGCAAGCCCTCCTGCCCTCCATGCTGACGCACAAGTACGGGCGCATCGTCAACATGGCCAGCGTCAGCGGACTGAAAGGGCAACCGGGACAGACGAACTACTCGGCGGCGAAAGGCGGACTCATCGCCGCCACCAAGGCTCTGGCACTCGAGGTGGCCCGCAAGCAGGTGACGGTCAACGCCGTGGCACCGGGATTCATCGAAACAGACATGACAGCGGACTTGGACGGAACGGCGCTGAAGAACATCATCCCGCTCCAACGCTTCGGCCGCCCCGAAGAGGTGGCCGAACTCGTGGGATTCCTCGCCTCGCCCCAAGCCGGGTACATCACGGGGGAGGTAGTTTCCATCAACGGAGGACTGCACACTTGACAGGAACACGAAGCATGAAAAGACAAGAACTGGAAGACATCTGCCGGAGAGAAGTGCGCTTCAGCGAAATCGACTCCATGAAGCGCGCCTGGCATGGTTCGTTCGTCACTTACATGGAGGACGGACGGGAATCGTTCGGGCGGCACTATCCCGGCATCGGCTACGCCGACATGAGCCGGGAGGGCATCTATGCGGCAATCTATGACTTGCGCGTCCGTTACCTGTCCCCTCTCGGACTGGACGATGTGGCACGGATTCACACGCGCTACGTCTACCGCCGGGGCGCACGGATGGACTTCCAATATAAGATCTACCGCGAGCGGGACAACGTGCTGTGTGCCGAAGGGAGCACCACACAACTGTTCGTCGACGCGGAAGGCAGGTTGCAAACAGACGTGCCGCCCTTCTTCAAGGCATGGCAAGAGAAACATCTGGAAACGGAAGGCACGTCACCGCTATGAGAAAGAAAGTCAACAACCTGCTTTTCGCCATCGGCCTGATTGCGGTCGCCGTCATGCTCTGCACGTTCGAGGTGAGCTTTGCCGAACTGTGGGCCTACGTCACACGGGCGGGCTATTGGCTGGCGGCCATCTTGGGATTATGGGTCGTGCTCTACCTCATGAACGCATGGGCTTGGCGCGTCATTATCCTCGGGAGCGGGCCGTGCCCCATCAGTTTTCTCCGGTTACTGAAACTGACCATCTCCGGATTCGCCCTCAACTATGCCACTCCAATCGGACTGTTGGGCGGCGAACCTTACCGCATCATGGAATTGTCCAAGTACATTGACGTGCGGCGCGCCACATCGTCGGTGGTGCTGTTCGCCATGATGCACATCTTCTGCCACTTCTGGTTCTGGGTGACGGGCATCGTGACCTACGTGGCGCTGGCAGCCGCGGGCCAAGTCCCCTTGGGAGCCGGCACGGTGGTCGCCCTCGTCCTCATCGGGATTTTCTGTTGGGGCGGCATCTATCTGTTCATGCGGGGATACAAGCATGGCATGGTGGTGAAAATCATCCACGGACTGGGCCGGCTGCCCGGACTGAAAAAGCGCGCAGCCCGTTTCATCGGAAACCACGACGAAGACCTGAAGAAAATAGACCGGCAAATCATGGAACTGCAGGGGCAGAACAAACGCTCTTTCATGGGCAGTTTCTGTCTGGAATACGTCGGGAGGCTCTGCCAAAGTTTCGAAATCTTCTTCATGCTCCTGCTCTTCGGCATCGACGGGGGCGGAGGCGCGGGCGGCTACCTGCTCACCTTCCTGCATGCCTTCCTCATCCTGGCCTTCACCTCGCTGTTCGCCAACCTGCTGGGCTTCATCCCCCTGCAACTGGGCGGACGGGAAGGCGGATTCGCCATCTCAGTGGCCCAGTTGGGCATGACGGGCGGCACGGCGATGTTCATCAGCATCATCAGCCGCGTGCGCGAACTGTTCTGGGCCGCCGTGGGCATCCTGCTCATGAAGGTGGGGACGGACGGGAAGACGCATTGACCTTTATCCGAAAGACCTTGAGGGACACAAAACATCAACAAACTGATTAAAGAGGTTACGAATGAAAAAGATATTGATGCTTTGGTTGGTTCTATTGTGTTCCGTGTGTGCCGCACAAGCACAACACACACGAGTGGAAGGCATGGTGACGGACTCCCTCACCGGCGAAGGATTGCCCTACGCCGCCGTGGTGCTGAAAGGGAGCAACGTGAAAACCGCCACCGACATCGACGGACGCTTCTCGCTCTCCGTACCCAACAGGAAAGGCATTCTCCAAGTTTCTTATATGGGATACGTCACACGCGACATCCCCATCATGCCCCAAGGGCGTCGCATCAACCTGTCCGTCCCGATGTCCTCCGCTGACATCGCGTTGGATGAAGTCACCGTGAAGCCCAAAAGGGAAAGATACCGCAAACGCGGCAATCCGGCAGTGGACTTCGTGCGCCGCGTCATTGAGTCGCGCGACGCGGGCGACCCCAAGGCGCACGACTTCTACAGCTACGACCACTACGAGAAAATCTTTTTCGCCAAAAACGACTATACCTTCAAGCCCAAGACCGACGGCAAAAAAGGCAAGTTCGACTTTCTGGAGGAATTCGTCGACACGTTGAAACCGGCACTACCATCCTCCCCGTATCGGAAAAGGAACGGATGGAAACCGTGTACTACCGCTTGTCGCCACAGACCGAGAAACGGATGGTCAAAGGATACAGGTCGTCCGGCATCGACGAAATCTTTTCCAGCGACGGCGTGCACCAGTTCCTGAACGAAGTGTTCCGCGAAGTGGACATCTTCCAGAACAACATACCGCTGTTCCTGCAACGGTTCGTCAGTCCGCTCTCTACCATCGGGCCCAATTACTACAAGTATTACATGCTGGACACGCTCATGATGGACGGGCAACGGTGTGTCGACCTCTCCTTCGTGCCCTTCAACTCGGAGACCTTCGGATTCACGGGACACCTCTACGTCACGCTCGATTCCACCTATTTCGTGCAGAAAGCCATACTCAACGTGCCGCAGAAAATCAACCTGAACTTCGTTTCGCGACTGACCATCGAACAGGAATTCCGGCGCACGGCGGACGGCACCCGGCTGCCGGTGAAAGACGACATTCAGGTCAACTTCAAGCTCACGGAAAACAGCAAAAGGCCTGTATGCCCGCCGCCTGAACATCTACTCCCGGCATTCCTTCGCGGAACCGCAGGCCGAGGAAGCCCGGGTGTTCGAACAAGCGCCCCCGTCCGTCACGCTTGATGACGCCTACCGCCAGACGGACGAGTTCTGGGCAGCCCACCGGCCGGAAGAAGCCGTGCGCCGCAACCCGCGCTCGATGGAGAAACTGATGGAACGGCTGAACTCCGTGCGTGCCTACCGTTGGGGCAAGGAAGTATTCTCCAGCATCGTGGCGGGATATGTACCCACCCACCGCAACCGGGAACTCAGCAAGTTCGACTTCGGCCCGGTCAACTCCATCATCAACCACAACACGCTGGAGGGCATGCGCTTCCGTGTAGGAGGAGCCACCACCACGGCTTTCAGCCGCCGATGGTCGCTGGACGGCTATGTGGCCTACGGCACGAAAGACCGCAAAGTGAAATACGACGCACTGGCGGAATATTCGTTCAACGACCGCAAGGAGTTCCGCAAGGAATTCCCCGTGCACTCGCTCCGCTTCGAATACATGTACGACATCAACAAGCTGGGGCAGAACTACATGTACACCAGCAAGGACAACATGATGCTCATGATTCGCCGCAAGAAAGACCGGAACATCTCTTACCTGCGGCTGGCGGAACTGACCTACACCCGCGAACACTACAACGGCTTTTCCTACAATGCCATCGTCCGCAACCGCCGCGAATACGCCACGCCCTACGCCGCCTTCGAGCGCTTCGGAGCCGATGGAACGGCACGTCCCGTCGGCCACTACGACATGACCCAGCTTGAATTAGGCGTCCGGTACGCTTACAAGGAGAAGTTCTACCAGACCCGCAACCTGCGCATCCCCATCACCTTCGATGCCTGGATTGTCAACGCACGTCATGTCATGGCGAAGAAAGGGCTGGTTCGGACTACGATTACCAGCACACGGAGTTCGGCATGCAGAAGCGGTTCTGGTTCTCCGCCTTCGGCTACCTCGACGTCATCCTCAAGGCCGGAAAAGTGTGGAACAAAGTGCCCTACCCGCTGCTGCATCCTGCCCAACGCCAACCTGACGTACACCATACAGCCCGAGTCGTACACCAACATGAACGCCATGGAGTTCATCAACGACAATATGCCTCGTGGGACGTGACCTACTACATGAACGGCCTCGTGCTGAACCGCATCCCGCTCATCCGCAAGCTGCAGTGGCGCGAGGTGTTCTGCTTCCGCGGCCTGTGGGGCCACCTGACGGACAAGAACAACCCCATGAAGCATCCCACGGAGGGGCCTCTACCGCTTCCCGCCGGGGATCACGCCATGGGCCGCACGCCCCTACATGGAGGCCAGCGTGGGCATTGAGAACATCTTCAAGTTCCTGCGCGTCGACTACGTGTGGCGCATGAGCTACCGCGACCTGCCCGGCATCCAGCGGCGGGGCGTGCGGATGACCATGTCGCTCTCGTTCTGAAAAGGACATATACCTATATATAATATATAAATCAAAGACAATGGGAAAAAGAAACATCGGAAAGGATTCAGACTTCCATCCTCAACAAAGCGAAAAAAGCACTGGTATGGCTAGCAGGCAAGCAGCCCGCATGGATGAACTCGGACATCATGACCGGCATCGGCGTGTTAGGGGCCGTAATCTACATGATAGGAGGCTACCTGTCCAACCTGAACCTCAACTATTTGTGGCTGGCCTCGTTCGGGTTGGTTCTCCATTGGTACGGCGACAGTCTGGACGGCACGCTCGCCCGCGTCCGCCACGCGAACGCCCGGCATTCGGCCTTCATCCAATACGTAAT
>VOFD01001440.1_pt1 | contig 10447 bp, 14 predicted proteins | sample 5384101 | NCBI WGS metagenome assembly VOFD01 (sample SAMN12384723, study PRJNA508395) | human gut metagenome | isolation source: healthy gut C | host: Homo sapiens
CACCTCGTATTGGATATGAAGAATAAGATTGCACAAATAAGACGAACCATCATACGGAATGAATATGGATCTATTACAATATACTTTTTTTCAACATGCCTTGCTGGGCAGCTTGTTAACTGCCATCACCTGCGGTATTGTTGGGACATACGTTGTCGCACGTCGGCTGGTATTTATTAGCGGCGGTATAACACATGCCTCTTTCGGTGGTCTGGGGACTTGGTTTTTACCTGGGGACAAATCCCATCCTAATGGCGATGCTCTTTTCCGTCCTTTCCGCTTTCGGGGTGGAGTGGGCCAGCAAGACGCAGAATGTCCGGGAAGACTCGGCAATTGCCGGTGTCTGGGCGTTAGGTATGGCGTTGGGGGTTATTTTTATTTTCCTTCCCCTGGCTATTCGCCGAACCTCTCTGCTTATTTGTTCGGTAATATTCCTGACGATCTCTATGACCGACATCATCTGGGTGGCTGCATTAGCTGTTGTTCTGATCGCGGTCTTTTCCCTTTACCTGCGTGAAATTGTTTATGTCGCTTTCGACAGTGACTTTGCCAAGACACAGCATATTCATGTAAAGTGGATCGAATATATGATGATGTTCTTTATTGCACTGACCATCGTACTTTCTATCCGTCTGGTGGGTATTATGTTATTAATGAGCTTGCTGACCTTACCGCAAATAACGGTTAATTTGTTTACCTCCGACTTTAAAAAAGATCATCTGGGGAAGTATCGGTCTTGGTTTCCTGAGCTGTGTGACCGGTTTGGTCCTTTCCTATTTCCTGAACGTGCCTTCGGGGGCTTTTATAATTCTGGTGCTGGTAATGATCTTTTGATCCTTAAAGCTGTATTATTCTTTACGAAAAGGCAATAAAACAGTTCTTTCCAGTTTATTATATGATAAAGAGCGCACATTATACGTGAAGAAAGGTTTTTACTATATAATTTCATTGTTCGTGGTACTCTTGCTTTGGTCGTGCAGCACGAAGAAGAACACCAAAGGCAAGCCGGTTCTACCATTCTTTTACATCCCGTTACAACATCTATTTTAACGGAAAACTTCTTTGATGAAGCCTTGAACTCCATGCAGACCGGGTATAAGGAAAGCTATTCCGAAATGATCCATATGTATCCGATTAGCGCCCAGCCGAAAGATAAACCGAACCCGGCGGCCCCTTCGACCGGACGATCGAGAAAAGTAATAAAGCTATAAAACTTCACTCCATAAAAGCCAAGCCGGCCAAAGAAACCGGGTTGGCGTAACGATCCCAAACAACGCGCTTTCCAGGAAAAAGAAGAATACAATCCTTTCCTGAAGAAATGCTGGTTGCTGATCGGACAGGGGCAATTCTATAATGCCGACTTCCTGCAGGCATCTGCAACCTTCTCCTATATTGCCCGCCATTATTCCCATGACGAGGAAGTAGTGGCCGAAGCCCGTTTGTGGCAGGCCCGTTGTTATTCGGAAATGGATTGGTTCTATGAGTCCGAAGATATTTTAGGAAATTGAATACCAACAGGATTCCCCGGAAAAATCTGAATCAGTATGCCGCAGTTTATGCCGATTATCTGGTAAAAAGTAAACAGTACGACGAGGCCGTCCCCTATTTTAAGACAGCCATCAAAGCAGAAAAGAATAAGCTCCAGCGCACTCGCATGAAATATCTGTTAGGGCAAATTTATGCTGCACAGGATCAGGACGGACTGGCTTATAAAATGTTTAACGAAGTAGCTAAAGCCAGCCCTCCTTACGAACTGAATTTGCCGCCCGTATCCGTCAGACGGAAGTCTTTCTGGTGCTAACTATCAGAAAGTTGTCAAGATGCTCCACCGGATGGCGAAGAACGATAAGAATAAAGACTATCTGGACCAGGTGTATTACGCGTTGGGAAATGTCTATCTGAACAGGGAAGATACGGCGAATGCGATAAAGAATTATGAACTGGGCGTTGAGAAAAGTACTCAGAACGGGCTGGAAAAAGCGATTTGCCAGATTAAACTGGGGGATCTTTATTTTACCATGCGCGATTATATAAAGGCCCAGCCTTGTTTCAGCGGGGCTTTGTCGGGTATCCAGAAAGAATATAAAGACTTTAAACGTGTTTCGAAACTGTCTGCAGTTCTTGATGAATTGGTTGTGCATGTAGAAGCCGTTCATCTGCAGGATAGTTTGCAGACATTGGCAAAGATGCCGGAAACAGAACGGTTGGCAGCCATCGATAAAATCATCGAGCAGGTTAAAAAAGGAGGAAGAAGAAGCGAAGGCTTTAGCAGAAAAGGAGGCTTACCTGGCTGATCAGGCAGCCAAAGGAACCGGTATAAACCGCCCGGGTACGGAAACAGGAGGAATTGTTCTTCCGACTTCATCGGGTGGTGCTGCTTTCTATTTCTATAATCCGTCGACGGTATCGCAGGGGAAGGCTCAGTTCCAACGTAAATGGGGACGCCGTACGCTGGAAGATAACTGGCGGCGACGTAAAAAGAAATGTCGACGTTTGACGAAGAGCCTTTGGATGAGACGGAAATGGCCGAGGGTGAAGCCGGTGTTGTCGGACCGGACGGACAACCTTTGCCTGCCGATTCTCTGGAAGCCGGTTTGCCGGAAGTCGCTTCCGATGACCCGAAATCACGCGAGTATTATTTGCAGCAATTGCCTTTTACCCAGGAAGAAGTGGATGCTTCGAATATAATTATCGAAGACGGTTTATATAACATGGCTATGATCTATAAAGATAAACTGGAAGATCTGCCTATTGTCGATAGAGGCGTTTGAGGAACTGGAACGTCGTTTCCCGGATAACTCGCATCGTTTGGAAAGTTATTATCAAGTTTATCTGATGGCACTTCGTACGGGCAATACCGCGTTGGCTGCCGAGTATAAGGCAAAATGATCAATGCCTTCCCGAATGAAGATTATACGATTGCCATTTCCGATCCGAATTATGAATATAATATACGTATGATGGATTCCGTCCAGGATTCTATCTATCAGGCGACTTATAATAGTTATCTGGCGAGCGACACCGTTAGTGTACGCCGGAATTTCCGTAATGTCAGTGCCAAATATCCGCTGGCAACCCTGATGCCTAAGTTCATGTTCCTGGATGCGTTGACTTACGTGCAGGCTGGTGATGCCGAAGGTTTCAAGGCTGCACTGAAGGCGTTGGTAGAGAAATATCCTAGTGCCGATGTGACGGAACTGGCAGGTGAGATGCTGAAAGGTATCCTCCGTGGCCGTACTCTGATGCAAGGCAGCGTGACCGGTATGACCTGGAACCTGCGGTTCGGCCTGGGTGAAGACGGATCGTTGTCTGCCGCAGACTCGGCCACGTACATTTACTGCCGAAGCAAATACTTCATACCGTATGATCCTGATGTATCCGACCGGAAGTGTGGATAAAAACCAGCTACTATTTGCCGTGGCAGCTTACAACTTTGCCAACTTTATGGTGAAGGAGTTCGATCTGGCCTTTGAAGAAGCAGGCCCGATGTCTATGTTGAATATTAGCGGATTCACCGGTATTGAAGAGATCCTGCAATATTATAAGATGATTTACGGTAAAGATGGTTATGCCCAGGCTTTGGATAAGAATGTGGCTATCCTTCCGATCTCTGAAGACAACTACGAAACGTTGATGCGTGGGAAGACCTTGGAAGAATATATCAGCTTCTTTTGAAGAAAACTTCGGAGAGAAAGCACCGGAACTGGCTACACGCTGGAAGAATCGTATGCTGGTAGAAGAAGAAAAGCAAAAGGGAAGCAGAGGCTGAAGCTGCTGAAACCGGTATGGAATCTCCGGATGAAGAGCAACCGGAAGAAATAGAACAACCGGAAGGTGAAACCCCGGCGAAAGAGATTAAATCGGTACGTAAGAAAGAAACGCCGGTAGAAGAAACAGAAAAAGCCGCAGAACAACCTGCTGCAAAGATTCTATTCCGGAAACCGCTGTTCCGGATACGGTAGTCAGCCGTTCCTGTTCCGGAAATTAAAGCTCCGGCAGATACGGTTTCCGTACAACCTTCGGTTCCTGATACGACGATAATATCCGCTTTCTCAGGATACTGTCCCTGCTGTTCAGGCTCCGGAAGAACGAAAAAGAACTTACATTGAAAGAGATAGAAGCTATCCGCAAACGTGAAGCCGAGGAAGAAGCTGCCCGTAAGGAAGAAGCCCGCAAAGCGAATTCGAAGCACAGCAGAAGGCTGAAAAAGAACTGCAGGAGCAGAAAGCCAAAGAGCGTGCCGAACTGTTGAAAAAACAGCAGGAAGAAGAAAAGCGCTTTTCTGAAAGCAAAAGCTGACCGTGAAAAGCAACTTGAACAGGATCGTAAGAACAAGTTGAAACAGGCCGAAGCCGACCGTAAAGCAAAGATGAAAGTCGCGAAGAACTGCGTAAGCAGAAAGAACGTGAGTATAAAGAGACGCTTAAACAAAAGGAAAAAAGAGCGTAAGCAGAAGGAAAAACAGTATAAAGAAACACTGAAAGCAAAAGAGAAAGCCCGCCGTGAGGCCCGGAAAGCCAAGGAAGCGGCAACGGCAGCACGCAAGAGATGATGATAAAAGTATCTCACTCTGTTTTTGATTTTGTGTATCTTTTAGAAAAGAATATATTTGTAGTCAAAACAGGTGTGACTCAATGGCAAATGTTGTATCATTGGTAGAAAAGGTTAAAGAGAGGAGATCGTGCTGCATTTAATGAAATATATGAATTGCATTATCTTTCTGTGCGCTTTTATGCCGACCTGATGCTGGATGCCGATGATGCGGAAGATGTTGTGCAGGATGTTTTTTTGAATCTTTGGTTGCATAGGGGAAGGGTTGGACGATACACTTCCATCCGGGGATATTTACTCCGTTCCGTATATAATTCCGCGTTGAATATATTAAAGAAGAGGAAGCATGCGAATGATTATTACTCTTCCTGCGAAAAAGAGATAGAGGAGATGGGTTATGATTATTATGATCCGGACTCTTGCGACATCATTCGACGGTTTTACAATGAGGATTTGAGGGCCGATCTACAGGCAGCGATCGAAAGCCTGCCTGTCCGTTGCCGCGCGAAGTCTTTGTGTTGAGCTATTTGCAGGATATGCCCAGTAAGGAGATTAGCCGTAAGCTAGGGATTTCTTTAAGTACAGTCGATAATCATATCTATTCGGCTTTAAAAGCAATTGAGGGATAAGCTGGGAGGATATAAGGCAGGACTGACTCTCCTGTTTTTTTATTTTTGTCGAATGGTGGAAAAAATCTATTTTGAATAGGTATTTTGAGCTTCATCGTTGTATAATATATATAAACGGTATAACATGATGGATGAAACTATAGTTTACAGATATCTTTCGGGGAACTGCCACAGAAGAAGAAAAGCTACAATTGTTGGATTGGCTGAAAACTTCTCCTGAGAATAAGGCTGCTTTTTTCGATCTCAAAGCTATTTGGCATGCAAAACATAGTATCTCCCGGGTAATAGAACTTCGGACCAACTGAAAGATTCATTATCTGTCATTAATGAACGGATAGACCGTTTCGTTCCGATAAATAAAAAACGGTTAATCATCTATGGAAACGCTGGGCGGTCGCTGCCGCTGTTATCCTGTTGGGTTTCATCTCGATCTCGATATTATATAAGGTGCCGAAAGTCACTCCGGATACCGATATTGTCTATGTCAACCAGTCTCCGGATTCCGTGAGAAAGGTTTTCCTGCCGGATGGGACGTTGGTCTGGTTAAACACCCACTCCCAGTTTAACCTGTCCTTCGGAATTTACAGGCGATCAACGTCTGGTGGAATTGCAGGGAGAGGCCTTTTTTTTGAAGTCGTAAAAGATACTTTGCATCCGTTTGTCGTGAAAACCAAAGCAATGATGGTAAAGGTTGTCGGAACATCTTTTTTGTATAACGACTTCACCTGACGGGGCAATAAGTAAAAACCACGTTACAATCCGGTTCTGTACAACTGCTCCGTGCCGACGGGAAAAAACTGGTAACTTTGAAACCGGGTCAACAAGCAGTCTGTTCGGAGGAAACAGATAGAATCGAAGTCCGCCATGTCAATGTGGATGAATATATCTCCTGGCGCTTTGATTTGATAACTATGTCGGGCGTTAAAGTATCCTCTATAATCGAGAGCATAGAAAGCCTGTACGGTGTTAATATAAAAATGGATACCACAGCGATAAAAGACAATCGTTATAACTTCTCTTTCAGAAAACATAAAGGTGCTTCCGATGCACTTCGCCGTCTTTTTCTTATATGACGGGGATACCCGTAGATACTATTCGTTAAGTCTTTTACCCTCTTCTCACCCTCTCTTGTATTGCATTATTTAAAAATTAAATCAAAAAAATACATTTTTGGCTAGGTAGTTTTATTTCATTAGTTGTAATTAATATATAAGGAAAAGGAACGAATTGATATTTATAAGTGTGATTGTATTTAGCTAATTGCTTTTCCGGTGCTTAAAAGTTTCATTCTGTGAATGGAATTATCGGGGGAAGAGTTGTGTGTTATGTTAATTTTTAAAATGGTAAAGTATGAAAAAGAGAGCTATTAGTCGATCTTCTGTAATGCATTGGTGTGTTGGGGCCTCTTTGTGTTGTTTAATGATCGCTCCTGTGCAGACAACTTTTGCTGCTGCAAATCTGAATCAGAAATTCAGCGTAGAGCTTTCATTGACGAATGCAACACTAAAGAATGTTGTTGAATCATTGAAAAAGCAAAACCGACATTGTTTTTGCTTATGACCTCGCCCTGGAAGGTATGAAAGTGAATAATATTTCGGTAAAGGCCGAACAGGGAAGAGATCGGGGCAATACTTGATATGGTTTTTAAAGGGACAGGTATTGCATATAGGATAGATGATCATATAGTGGTTTTGTATTCTTCTTCCAGTAAGAGAATAGCACAGGTTGCCGATATCAAACAACAGGCAAGAAAGATCAGTGGTATCGTGAAGGATGCTTGGGGGAACCTGTAAATAGGTGCGAATGTTGTCGTGAAAGGCACGACTATCGGTATGATCACGGGAGTCGACGGTGATTTTTGAACTGGAAGTTCCCAAAAACGCCGTGTTACAGGTGTTATATCGGTTATATCCCGCAGGAAGTAGCCGTCGGAAGTAAAACATCATTGAATATTATCCTGAGTGAAGATACACAGAATCTGGATGAAATTGTAGTAGTAGCTATGGTACCAGCAAGAAATCGGCTTTTACCGGTTCGGCAGCCAGTATCGATAACACGAAACTGCAGACGCCCAGTGCCTCTTTCGATAAATCTTTGCAGGGACAGGTGGCCGGTTTGCAGGTAATGTCTTCTTCCGGTCAACCGGGATCGACATCTTCTTTCCGTATCCGTGGTTCCGGCTCTCTGAATGCGTCGAACGAACCTTTGTACGTAGTGGACGGTGTACCTATTTCTGCCAATACGAAATATAGCAAGCTGGCGGATGACAACGATAACTCATCCAGTATACTTGCTACGTTGAACTCACAGGATATCGAATCGATCACTGTATTGAAAGATGCAGCGGCAGCTTCTTTGTATGGTTCGCGTGCAGCTAACGGTGTTGTCCTGATCACGACAAAGAATGGAAAATCAGGTAAAGCCTCTGTTTCATTCAATGCAACAACCCGGCTTTTCATCCGTACCGAAGGCCTATGATATGATGAGTTCGGCCGAATTTTTATCGTACCAAATGGCAATCCCATTATGATCAGAAACTGGCTGCCGGAATGAGTGCGGCAGATGCTGCTTCGTCGGCCAATACGTTTGCACAGGAGCGATCACATTCAATCCATATAATGTGGATCAGCCGATCGATGCAAACGGGAATCTGGTTAGCGGTGCCCGTATTATCGTGGATACCGACTGGCAGGACGAGATTTTCAAGACTGCACTGACACAGGATTATAATGTGAACGTAACAGGTGGAAACGATAAAAAGCAACTATTTCTTTTTCTGCCGGTTATTACGATCAGGACGGTGTGACTCCTTCTGCTTCATATAAAAGATATTCCGGTAAAGGAAATATATCTTCACAGGTGACATCCTGGTTGAAAGCCGGCATGAACGTAACCTTCTCCCATTCTGTTCAGAATATGGAAGTAGGCGGCGGTGCAGGAGCAAGCCCTCTTTATAATGCATTGCTTTTCCCTAACGGGGTACCGGTTTATCTGACCGACCGCGATGGAAACCGATCCTGGATGCTTCCGGTAATAAAACAGTATAATTTTACCAATCCGACTTCTCTGGACTTTAACCCGATAGCTATTCCGCAGATGGATATGAACAGGAGTAAGAACTATCGTTTCCTGGCTTCGGCATTTTTGGATTTTCAATTATACAAAGGTCTGAATTTCAAGACAGTGTTTTCCTGACTATATCCATTATTCAGAAGCTAAATACTGGAATAAAGAACATGGTAACGGACCTGCCTATAATGGACGCAGACCGTTATAATGACAGATGTGATGTACACATCGACCAATACCTTGAATTATTCGATTCAGTTTGCAAAAGTTCATAATTTGAATGCGATGGTCGGTTTCGAGTATTGGCAAAGTGATTATGAGAGAGTAGAGGCAGGTGTTACCTCCTTCCCTTTGAACGGTATGCATGAATTGAGTTCCGGAGCTTCTGCTTTGAGTCCGCAATCCAAAACGACTAAAGAGACGTTGATCTCTTTATCTGGGACGTATCGAATATACTTATAATGACCGATATAATTTCTCCGTCAGTTTGCGTAGTGACGGTTCTTCCGTCTTCGGACAGGATAATAAATGGGGAACATTCTGGAGTGCCGGTGCTTCCTGGAGAATAGAACAGGAGAACTTTATGAAAGATCTCACCTGGCTGGATCAGTTGAAGTTGCGTTTAAGTTATGGTACTTCCGGTAATAATCAGGGATTGGAACGTTACCAGTCTTTTAGGCTTATGGGATACGGGTGCCGATTATATTTACGGAACTTCTTCCGGTACAGGACATACCCAGTTAGCCAACCCGCATCTGAGATGGGAAAAACAGGCAATGTTCAATATGGGTGTCGATTTCCGTTTTATGAACCGTTTTTACGGATCGTTCGAATATTTCCACAAGAGTTCAAAGGATTTGCTTTTATAAATATCCGCTTGCTGCTTCAAACGGTTTCGAATCGATCATGATGAATATGGCGAAGGTTTCCAATTATGGTGTGGAACTAACTTTGGGTGCTTATATTTTCAGAGATACGCCTGTCAAATGGAGCGTTGACCTGAACCTGTCTTCCATACGTGATGAGATTAAAGACCTGGTGGGGAGACGATCAGATTATTTCAGACACGAAGAAAATCTGGTCGAAAGGATATAGCCAGTATGAATTCTATATGCCGACATGGGTGGGCGTCGATCCGGCTAATGGCGATCCGTTATGGGTGAAAGTCGATGCAAACGGTAAACCGTGGTACAACCAATGTGTACAGTCAGGCCACTTATGAAAAACAAGGACGTGCCACTCCTGATTTTTATGGAGGTTTGAATACGAATCTTTCTTATAAAGGTTTCGATTTGTCTTTTGTTGTTCGCTTATAGCTGGGGTGGTATGGTTTACGATGCACTGTATTCACAAATCATGCATGATGGAAATCAGGCAGGTGCGCAGATGCATAAAGATGAGTTGTCGGCCTGGACACCGACCAATACCATTACGAATGTGCCGAAATATGTCAACAACAATACAAATTCTTCTGACGGTGTTTCTACCGTTATCTGTATGATGCGACAAACATTAAACTGAAGAATATCACACTGTCTTATACATTGCCTTCCAACCTGGGAACCGTATCGAATGTATTGAGAGGCGCAAGGGTTTTCGTTAGCGCGGATAATCTCTTCACCTGGTTCAAAGATGATTGGAAAGGATATTCCGATATCGATATTTTCGGAGTCGGCGGATATAATGCATTAACGGCCATTCCTGTTCCCAGAACATTTACGATGGGCTTTAATCTGAATTTCTAATTATAAATGAATAATTAAAAAGAATCGAATATGAAAATAAAATATATATTGCTCGGTATAGCTTTCCCGTTATTCTATTCCTGTTCAAATGATATGTTGGATCAGGAGCCTTCCACTTCCGTATCGGATGACGCGATCATGACAGACGTAGCCGCAGCAAAGACCGCATTAATGGGGGCTTATGCCCAACTGGGAGATTATCGGTATCATACGTTGGCTACTGTAACCTCTGACCTGATGGGAGAGGATTTGACAATGACCAGCGGCGCTTTTATGGTTTTTCTACCCATAACTGGCTTGTTTTCTCTTATCAATATGCACAAACACCGGTAGATGAGCTCGAAGGGGTCAGCTACCGGTACCCCGGCGCGGAGAAGGACACCATCCACAAGCTCGACCTGACCGTCCGCCCTGGCGAGAACCTCGCCATCGTGGGCCTGAACGGTGCGGGCA
>VOFD01002933.1_pt1 | contig 10432 bp, 9 predicted proteins | sample 5384101 | NCBI WGS metagenome assembly VOFD01 (sample SAMN12384723, study PRJNA508395) | human gut metagenome | isolation source: healthy gut C | host: Homo sapiens
CAGGCGCCCTTGTCGGGCGTATGGTACAAAAAAAGGAATGGGGAGGCTGAAAAACCTCCCCATCTTCAAAAAACGTGCTGCTTTCGTGCAGCTATCTGGCGGGCACCGCCCCTGTCGCCACGGGCTCATGCCCTTATTATTTTATTTGGTAGGAACGAGCAGACTTGAACTGCTGACCCCTTCCGTGTCAAGGAAGTGCTCTAGCCACCTGAGCTACGCTCCTACTCCAAGAGGCGAAGTCTTATCTAGCGAAAACCACCCCCTGAGTCAACAACTTTTTTAATTTTTTTTTATTTTTTATTTTCAACGGGTTGCAGCCTCATTTTGCCTCTCATTTTGCCCGTTTTTTCCGGTGGCCGTCAAAAATGGGCAAAACGCTCTGGAAGAAGGGAACAAAAAAAGCGCATTTTTTTCGAAAAAAATGCGCTTTTTTTGCAACAGAGCCGAAAGTCGAGGCTGCTACAGCCCCTGTTCCGCACGCCAGGCGGCGAAACGTTCGCGCCCGGGCCGAGTAGAGGGCCTTGCGGTCCTTCTTCTTGGCTTTTTCGTCCAGCTCCGGCATGAGGCCGAAATGGGCGTTGGACGGCTGGAAGTGCTTCACCGGAGTGCGCAGATGGTTGAGCAGGGCGCCCAGCGCGCATTCCAGCGGCGGCAGGGCCAGCTCCCTGCCCTGGGCGCGGGCGGCCAGCAGCATGCCCAGCCACATGCCGCAGGCGGCGGATTCCAGATAGCCTTCCACACCGGTGATCTGTCCGGCCAGGAAAACGCGGGGCCGCGCCTTGAGCGACAGGTCCTCGTTCAGGGCCACGGGCGCGTTCACATAGGTGTTGCGGTGCATGCTGCCGAAGCGGGCGAATTCCGCCTTTTCCAGACCGGGCACCATGCGGAACACGCGCGCCTGCTCGCCGTAGGTCAGCTTGGTCTGGCAGCCCACCAGATTGCAGGTTTCGCCGTTGAGGGTCTCGGCCCGCAGCTGCAGGATGGCCCAGGGACGGCGGCCGGTACGCGGGTCCACGAAGCCCACGGGCTTCAGCGGGCCGAAGGTCAGGGTGCGCGGGCCGCGTTCGGCCAGGGCCTCCACCGGCATGCAGCCTTCGAAATGCTTTTCCTTCTCGAACTCCCGTGCGCCCACCTTTTGCGCTTCCAGCAGGGCATTATAGAAGGCTTCGTATTCTTCCTTGTTCATGGGGCAGTTGAGATAGTCGCCGCCCGTTTCGCCCTTTTCCTGCCCGTAGCGCGAGGCACGGAACACGATGTCCATATTCAGGGAATGCGTCCAGACGATGGGCGCGATGGCATCATAAAAATAGCAGTGGTCGCCGCCCACCACCTCGGCCAGCGAGGCGGAGAGGTTCTCCGAAGCCATGGGCCCGGCCGCCAGCACCACGGTCTCGAAGCCGTCCAGCGCGGGATCGTCCAGGGACGTGATCTGCCGGTGCACCAGCGTGATGCCGGGCGTGGACCGGACTCGCTGCGTCATAGCCGCCGAGAAGGCCTCGCGGTCCACGGCCAGGGCCTTGCCCGCAGGCACGCGGTGGGCGTCGGCCAGCTCCATGAAGTCGCTGCCCAGTTCGCGCATCTCGGCCTTGAGCAGGCCGATGCCGGAGGTCAGCTCGTCCGAGCGCAGGGAATTGGAACAGACCAGCTCCGCCAGCCCGTCATTGACATGGGCCGGGGAACGGAACTCCGGCTTCTGTTCGAACAGGGTCACTTGCAGACCGGCCCGCGCCAGACGCAGGGCACATTCGCAACCGGCCAGGCCGCCACCAATAACCGCATAGCTGTGTTCAGTCACGCCATCTCCTTTTGTTGGCCGCATCTTTGCCCAATCTGGGCCCGGAAGGCAAGGGGGAGCAGGAGCGGAGGCGGCGGAAGGGAAGAGGGGCCCGTTCATGTTATTGGAGGAAAGTGGGCCGTCCGGGGAAGGGGTGCCTTTTGGAAAAGGCTCCCCTTCCCCCCCCCATCCCCGCGAAAACTTTTGTTCTGGTCAGTGCAAAGGGGATTTGCGGGCGGTGAGCCTCCCGAGCGCGACGGTCCCCGGAGGAGCTGCTGCGCCCGTTCGTCGACCATACCCGGGCATCCCGGAGCGCATGGGGCCCCTCGCGTGGCTCCATTGCCGGTCTTGCTGCGATGAGATCTTGATGTTGGCGGGGATTGTGCTGCGGGCTTGGGTATTGCCGGAGGGAGAAGGCGTTTTGTGGAATCTGTCGTTGGGCAGGGGCCTCAGCTCATGAGGGGCTTGTCTGCAGGAGGCGGGCGGGGCAGCGCCACGCTGTTTTACTGGAGGAGATGAGAGGGGGAGACGGGGCTCGATGCGCGGAGGACGGGCCGCCGTATCCGGACGGGAAGGGAAAGCACGTTTGCTGGTGGTCTGTACTCTTCTCTTGCAGGGTTGGAGGGGCGTATGCCGGACAAGGGAATGTCCGGAAGGATTGAAAAAAATTTTTTGCAGATGTCCCGGCTGGGAACTTGCTGGCAATGTTTACTGAAAATCCCCGCAACTGGCCTGTACGCTCGCTAATGGAGGAAGGGGAAGATCACTGCGTGGAGCTGGCTGCCGGGCCGGCGGGGACCTGTCCATGAGCACGGGCACAAAGCGGCGGTCCTGTGGCCGTATCCTGCGGGCCCGCAAGGCTTTGGGCCTCTTGCCCGCTGTCCGCATGTGCGCTACATCTCACGCCATGAGCAATTTTTCCGTACCCACCTGCCCCGTGCGCCTCGCTTTCGTGCGCGAAGGGGCCCGTTCCCTGTACGCCGGTCAGCTTGAACCGGCCACGGCCTTCTCGGCCGGTATCGATCTGCGCGCCTGTCTGGACGAGGACTGTGTGCGCATCCCTGCCGGAGGCCGCTTTTGCGTGCCTGCGGGCATCAGCGTGCAGCCTTGCGAGGCCGGTTTCGCGGGTTTCCTCTATTCCCGCAGCGGCCTTGGTGCGCGTGAGGGCCTGACCGTGGCCCAGGGAGTGGGGGTCATCGACCCCGACTATACGGGCGAGATCCTCGTCATGCTGCTCAACACCTCGGGCGAGGAGCGCATCCTCAAGCGTGGGGAGCGCATGGCCCAGCTTGTTTTCCAGCCCTTTGTCCGCCCTGTCTGGCAGGAGGTGGAGATCCTTTCTGCCACGGAGCGCGGTGCGGGCGGCTTCGGACATACGGGGCGCTAGTCTCCGCCAGGGGATGCCGCCGGCCGGGGCCGTGCGTTGCCGCGTGTGCCGCGGGCATATCCGCCGTCGGGCCGGGACGTTTGTTTTCCCGGCAGGTCTCCCGTTTTTTCCAAAGCCATTTCTGTTTCACGATTGCCGGGGCGCGTGCCCCGTGGGATGGCGCAAGGCCTCCCAGCAAAGGAGTTGACCATGTCCGACACATTTTCCGCCGTCAAAGCCCAGGAAGAAGCACTGCTTTGCCGTTCCTACAGCCGATATCCCGTGGCTGTGGTCCGAGGCAAGGGCTCGCGGTTGTGGGACGTGGACGGTAAGGAATATGTGGACCTGCTGGCCGGCATCGCGGTGACCGCCCTGGGCCACTGCAACGACGAGGTCTGTGCCGCCCTGGAAGCCCAGGCCCACAAGCTCTGGCACGTCAGCAACCTTTTCTATCAGGAAGAACAGCTGGAACTGGCCCGTCTGCTGCTGAGCACCAGCCATCACGGCAAGGCCTTCTTCTGCAATTCCGGCGCCGAGGCCAACGAGGCCTGCATCAAGCTGGCCCGCCGCTACATGCGCAAGGTCAAGCAGCGCGACGCCTACGAGATCATCACCCTGGGCGGCTGCTTCCACGGCCGCACGTTCGGCGCGCTGGCCGCCACGGGCCGCGAGAGCCTGAGCGACGGTTTCACGCCGCTGCCCGAAGGCTTCAAGCAGGTGCCCGCCAATGACCTGGCCGCGCTGGAAGCCGCCATCACGCCCGCCACGGCGGCGGTGCTGGTGGAAGTGGTGCAGGGCGAAGGCGGCATCGTGCCCCTGCCGGGCGATTACCTGCGCGGTGTGGAAGCCTTGTGCCGCAAGCACGACATCCTCTTCATCTGTGACGAAGTGCAGGCCGGTCTGTGCCGCACCGGTACCTTCTGGGCCTTCCAGCAGCATGGCCTGACCCCGGACGCCATCAGCATGGCCAAGTCCCTGGCCAACGGCCTGCCCATGGGCGCCATGCTGGCCACCGACGAGATGGCCAAGGGCTTCGAGGCCGGCAGCCACGCCACCACCTTTGGCGGCGGCGCGCTGGCCTCCGGTGTGGCGGCCAAGTGCGTGGAGATCATGCTCCGCGACAAGCTGGCCGACCGTGCCGCCGAGCTGGGCAAGCATGTGATGGACCGCGTCCGCGCCATCCAGGACAAGCTGCCCGGTACCGTGCGTGAAGTGCGCGGCCTGGGCCTGATGATCGGCATCGAGCTGGCTGTGGATGCCGCCGCCGTGTGGCGCGAACTCATCGCCCGCGGCTTCATCTGCAACCTGAGCCACGGTGTGACCCTGCGCCTGCTGCCTGCCCTGACCGCTTTAGCCTGTTGAGCGCCTGGCAGGCGCGAAACAAAAAACCACCCGCTATGCGGGTGGAAACAATACGTTATACACACAAAAACACCTTTCCGCTACGATGAAGTTGTTCAAGCCCATCGCAATATTAACGGAAAGGTGTTTTTGTTATGGGAACCAAGGCTCATAGCCTAGCGCATACGAAATGGTTGTGCAAGTATCATATCGTCTTTACTCCAAAATATAGAAGGAAAATAATCTTCACACAGCTCCGTGAAAGTATAAAAGAAATTCTGCAATGCCTCTGCAAATATAAAGGGGTTGAGATTCTGGAAGGGCATCTGATGCCGGATCATGTCCACATGCTGGTGTCCATCCCTCCTAAAATCAGTGTGGCAAATTTCATGGGCTACCTGAAAGGGAAAAGTTCGTTGATGATATTCGATAAGCACGCAAATCTGAAGTATAAGTTCGGCAACAGAAAATTTTGGGCCGAAGGATATTATGTCAGTACGGTGGGGCTTAATGAGGCAACGATCAAAAAATATATCCAGGATCAGGATCGCCACGACATTATGAGAGACAAGCTGACATCACGCGAATATCAAGACCCCTTTAAGGGGTAGCCAAGGCGGCAAGGGCACTGGGCTTGAACAGCGTGAAAGCCAGCGTCTTTAGTGCAGGACCTTGGCGGATTCACCGGACCAGCCGAAGGAACCGAAGGCGCCGCCCACGCGGTTCTGGGGACGCAGGCCCTTCATGTAGGTCAGGGTGGAGGCCATCAGGGGCATGATGGTGTTGTTGTGGGTGGGGGAGCCCGCGATCACGGCGCCGCAGTTGGCCAGTTCGGTCATGATCTCGCTGTGATGGTTGCTCTTCACGGACATCAGGCGGGTGGGCACGCCCACTTCTTCCAGACCGCTGCACACGGCATAGGCCATCTTTTCGGTGGAATGCCACATGGTGTCGTAGATCACCATGGCGCGCTGCTGGGGCTTCTGTTCGGCCATCTGGCGGTACATGTCCACGATGAACTTCACGGACTTTTCGCCGCGGTGGATCAGGCCGTGGTCAGGGGCGATCATGTCGATGTCCAGGCTCTCCACGATGGGCAGGGTCTTCAGCACCTGGGGAGAGTAGGGCAGCACGATGTTGTAGTAGTATTCCTTGATGGCGCGCACGAAGTCGCCTTGGTCGTGCTCATCGGCATAGCGGTAGCTGGTGGCGATGTTCTGACCGAAGGCGTCGTTGCTGATGAGCAGCTTGTCTTCGGGGATGTAGGAGACCATGCTGTCGGGCCAGTGCAGCATGCGGGTCTCCTGGAAGATGATGTTGCGCTTGCCGATGTTCAGCTTGTCGCCGCTCTTGACCACTTCGATGGGCCAGTCCTTGCAGTCGAAGTAGCCCTGCATGGACTTGTAGCCCAGGGTGGAGACGAAGATCTTTTCGGGCTTCACGCGGGCCACCACTTCAGCCAGGCTGCCGGCGTGGTCGGGTTCCATGTGGTTGCAGACGATGTAGTCGATCTTTTCAGGGTCCATGATCTTGGCGATGCGGCACAGCATGTTGCCGGCCCAGCCGGGATACACGGTATCCATCAGGACGTTCTTTTCGTCGCGGATCAGGTAGGCATTGTAGGTGGAACCTTCGGGGGAGCGGGAATAGCCGTGGAAGTCACGGTGATCGTAGTCCACGCAACCGACCCAGAAAATATCTTTTTTGATTTCAACGGGCTGCATGAAAATTCTCCATTAGGGGATATTGTTCACGGTCAGGATGCCGCAAAGGGCATAAACGAGCCTGCCCTGCCGCAGGGCGGCAGGGCAGGCGGAAAGAGCGGAAGAAACAGGGCTTAGGCCTGTTCGAACTGATCCTTGCTCACGCCACAGACGGGGCAGGTCCAGTCATCAGGCAGCTGGTCGAAGGGCACGTTGTCGTTTTCGGCGGGATCGTATTCGTAACCGCACACGCTGCAAACGTATTTCATGGTGTCTCTCCTTATGAGCCTAGTTTTCGGCCTTCCAGTGGCCGTGAAGGTTGCAGTATTCGCGGGCAGTGACCTTTTCGGCGTCGGTCTTGAACACCGCTTCAGGCTTGTCGCCCGGCTTCAGGAAACAGGTCAGGCTCTGGTTGTCGGCCAGCAGTTCGATCCACTCGATGTAGTGGTTCTCGTCCATGGGATGGGCCACGCTGCCCACGGTCACCTTGTAACCGCCTTCGATCTTTTCGATCACGGGCACGTGCTTTTCCATGGCGCCGTCGGTGGAGCCTTCCTTCATGAGCTTCATGTTCTCGCCACAGCAGACCAGGCTGGCGCCGCCGCCGTGGATGACTTCAACGATATTGCCGCAATGAGTGCACTTATAAACTTCAAGCTGATTCGGCATGATATTTGTCTACCTTTGTCCGCAGCCGGACAGTTGGGATCGGTGTTTGCATGTTGCCGGAACTCCTTCCGACGACGCTACTTTGAACCAAGACGGCCCCGCTGTAAAGAGGTTTTTCGGCTATAATAGTAATTTTTCTTAATAAAGAAGTTTTTCACAAAACTCGTTCCCGCCCTGGCGCGAAGGATGCAGAGAAAAAAGTCTGTATATCTGGCGTGTTCCGCCATCATTCGGCGGCAGCGGCGGGGACGGCCGTCTGCTGGAGCATGGTGGGACAGTCCGGCAGGGCCGGGGCATGCCGGCGACGGATGCCCAGCACATTGGGCAGCTGGGCCCGCACATTGCCCGTGACCCAAAAATCGGCCAGGTGCCGTCCGCGCAGCTCCTGATGCAGCCCGGGGGAGCGGATCACCAGCCCGGCCTGCATGCCGCCTTCCACATACATGACGGTACGGACATCCAGCGGCAGGTGGAGCAGAGCGTGGGCAAAGCTGTAGGCTTCCAGCGGTTCGCGGCAGTGCAGGAAGAGGATCTTGCCCGCCCCGTCCTCGGCCACTGCCGAGATGGCGTACAGGGGGCCGCCGGGAGACCAGAGGATGCGGCGCTCGTCATTGATCATGCGGTAGTTCTGGATGACCAGGCGGTATTGCTCCAGCAGTTCCTGCCACTGGGGATCCTCGCGGGTCAGGATGTCGGCGCGGGGCAGGCCCTCCTGGCGGGGACCGGCCACGAAGAAGGCGCCGAAGCGGCGGACCAGGCGCTTGTTGTTGATGTAGTCGTCCTGGCGCATGTAGCCCGTGCTGGTGACGCCGTCGGGAAGATACATGCTGGCATTGATGGCGGCCACCAGATCATGGCTGTCGGCCCACTGGCCAAGGGTCAGGGCCGGATGCTTGTGGGCCGCGCTGGCATAAAGGCGAAAGTCGAACAATTCCGGGTCGATACGCAGGACAGTCAAAGAGGCCTGCTGCCCGGCTTCGGATTGCAGGGAAAACTCCGCATATTCGAGTCCCTCTTCCAGGGCGTTCCAGCGGGGGGCTTCCGGCAGGGCCGCATCGGCCTCGGCGCCGGCGTCCGCTGCCGGGGCTTCGTCCGGGAGCGGCAGGGCCTGGGTGGCTGCCGCAGGCAGGACTTCATCCTCGGCGGGCAGCGGGGGCAAGCCGGGCAGGCCGGAAAGGTCGAGCTGTTCCAGTTCCAGACTCAGGGAAGGCGCGGGTGGAACAGGGGGAAGGTTCTCTTCCGCTTCGGCTGCGGCAGGGCAGAAGACCAGCAGGCAGAGCAGCAGGCAGAGCGAGCGAAGGCAGCAGGCAAGAAGGGCGTGCTGCCTGCTGCGGAGCAGAGCGGCAGGGAAGGCGGGATGGCAAAAAGCGGGTGCGACCGAAGCGTCCATACCTGCTGACATAGAGCGCCCTTGTTTTTTTGGCAAGCATCGGGCGCTGGCAGGAAGGGGTGGGCAAACTATATTGACTTATCAAGTTATATTGATATAGTTGGAGGCATCGAAACCGTTTTTTTATGATTCACAGTTCCCAGGAGTTTTGTCATGCAGATCGCCCAGGCTCTCCGCCAGACAACCAAGCCTTTTGTTTCTTTGGAATTTTTTCCCCCTGCCGCGGAAAGTCATCTGCCGGAGTTCTACGAGACCGTGGAGCGCCTGCGCTCGATCGATCCCCTTTTCCTCTCCGTCACCTACGGCGCGGGGGGCGGCAAACAGCAGAATACGCTGAACGTTACGGCGGAGCTGGCCCGGCGGGGCTTCACCGTCATGGCGCATCTGACCTGTGTGGGCGCCGAGCCCCAGGCCATCAGCGATTTCGTGGGCAACCTGCGCGCTGCCGGGGTCCACAACGTGCTGGCCCTGCGCGGTGACGCGCCGCGCGGCGTGAGCGACTGGGACTGGAATGCGGGGCATTTCCACAACGCTCGTGACCTCGTGCGTTTCCTGCGCTCGGAGCATCCCGATCTGGGCATCGGTGTGGCGGGCTATCCCGCGCCCCATCCCGATGCGGCCACCTTCGCGTCGGACCGGGCCTATCTGGCCGACAAGCTGCGCGCCGGAGCGGATTTCGTCATCACCCAGCTTTTCTTCGATGTGCGCGAGTATGAGTCCCTGGTCAGCTCGCTGCGCGCCGCCGGACTGGAGACGCCGGTCATCCCGGGCATCCTGCCCATCCAGAGCTTCGATTCCCTGCGCCGCGTGCTCTCGCTGTGCGGGGGCCAACATCCCGGGCAAGCTCTATCTGGAACTGGAAGCGGCCCACAACGAAGGCGGTGTGGAGGCCGTGCGCGAAGCGGGCCTGCGTTTTGCCGCCCGCCAGATCCGGCAGCTGCTGGATTGCGGCGCGCCCGGCATCCATCTGTACAGCCTCAACAAATCCGAGATGTGCCTGCGCCTGGTGGAAGAAGCGGGCCTGTAGGCCGCTTCCCCGGTGGGGGAGAACATGAATGACGACGGGAGCTGCCGGGACCGCGCGGCTCCCTGAAAAAACGGGAAGGGCCAGGTGTCCTTCCCGTTTTTTCGTCGCATCCCGATACGCCCCCGCAGGGAGGGGACCGTGCTCCGGACCGGCACCGCCTGCGTCGCTGCTGCGGGCATGGCCCGGCCCCGGGCCGCCGTCTTGTGCCCTGCACGGAGGCGATCATTTCTCACCGTAACTGTTCTTTTTTTCACGATTTCACATCCGGTTGACCACCCCCGGCCTCCGGTTTTAGGGTTGTCCATGAGCATCGCAAAAGAACATCGCTGGTTGTTGCTGGCCGTCTGCGCGGCGCAGTTTTTCATGCCGTTCATGGTGGCCGGGGTCAACGCCGTCCTGCCGCCCCTGGGGGAAAGCCTGGGGGCCAGTGCCCGTGAACTCAGTCTGCTGGGGGCCGTCTATACGCTGGGGCTGGTCGTGTTCCAGCTGGCCGGAGGCACCCTGGGGGATATCTACGGACGGCGCCGGGTCTTCCTTTTTGGCCTGAGCCTGTTCAGTGTGCTGGCTCTGGTGCTGGGTTTCATCCCTCATATCGACGTCTTCATCGGCCTGCGCCTGTTCCAGGGCATGGGGGCCGCCATGCTGAGTTCGTCCAGCCTGGCCCTGCTGGCGTCCGCCGCGCCCAAGGAGATGCGGGCCAGCTATCTTGGCCTCAGCGGCGTGGCCGTTTATGCGGGCATCGCCTGCGGGCCGCCGGTGGGCGGTCTGGTGGCCGGCTGGCTGGGCTGGCGCTGGCTGTTCTGGGGCACGGGCCTGGCCGCGCTGGCCGCCATGTGCATCATGATCTTCCGGGTCCCCCTGGAGTGGCGCACCGCCGACAAGGAGCCCTTCGACGTGCCGGGCTGTCTGCTCTATGGCGGGGCCATGGCGGCCCTGACCTTTGGCGCGTCCTGTATCGCGGACGATCATCTCCTGGGCGGCGGGCTCTTTTTGCTCTGTCTCGTGCTGCTGGCCTGTTTCGTCTGGCGGGAGCTGCGCAGTCCCTTCCCCATGGTGGACGTGCGCCTGCTGCGCAGGAACAGGGTCCTCAGCCTGTCGCTGGTGGCGGCCTTCGTCAACTACTGCTCCTTTTTCGGCATGGTCTTTTTCTTCAGCCTCTACC
>VOFD01001422.1_pt1 | contig 10426 bp, 11 predicted proteins | sample 5384101 | NCBI WGS metagenome assembly VOFD01 (sample SAMN12384723, study PRJNA508395) | human gut metagenome | isolation source: healthy gut C | host: Homo sapiens
GACTTGTTTGCAGGCAAGATGCACGCCTTAGTATATCGTGCGTGGAAGAACAGAGTAAAAGGTCGTGATTGGTACGACTTTGAATGGTATGTACGCCATAATATCCCACTTGATTTTGCTCATTTGGCAGAACGGTGCAAGCAGTTCAACAATGAGAATATCACTCCAGAGTTATTCAAGGAGAAACTCATTGAGCGTCTCTCTTCAGCTGATATAAAACAAGTGAAAGAAGATGTATTGCCTTTCGTGCGTAATCCAAAAGAACTTGATATTTGGTCAAATGATTATTTCGTGCAGTTGGCCGGGATGGTAAGAATTGGATAATCTTATATGAAGCAGAGGATGTTCTGTGAAACATTAAGCGGTAAAGATAAGTTGTTATGGAAGATAAAACTATTAATCAAAATGGTCAAACGCCAATTTATATAGAGAAAAATAGCGGACAAATTTATGTAGGTAATCTCTATGTAGAAGAGCCTTCTGTTGCATTTGTTAAAGGGTCATACGAGTTGCAGGACTACGCACCTACTATACAACCTTCTATCCATAGAGAAGAGGTTGATCAAATAAAAGATTGGATTGAAAGGAGGATATCTACAGAACATCCTTGTAGATTGGCATTACTTTATGGGAAGGCTGGTGTTGGGAAGTCTATAGTTATGCATGATTTACTTGAAGAATTGAAGGAAAATAAGGATTATCTAGTATTAGGCATTAAATCTGATCAGGTTGAGTTTGCAGATACGGATGAACTTGGTAAAAATATGCATCTTGCAAAACCTATAGAAATTGTTATGGAGGAAATGACTCATCAATATAAACGAGTCATACTGCTGATAGATCAGATTGATGCATTGTCGTTATCACTGTCTTCCAATCGTACACCATTGCGTTCTCTTTTAAAATTGATAAGGCAGGTACAATTGATTTCAAATATCAGGGTGGTTATTTCTTGTAGACCATATGATTTAGAATACGATCCATTACTTGATAGTTTACGTATAAAGAACAAATGGGAACTTAAAGATTTTACTAAAGAACAAGTTCTAGATATTCTTGATAAGAATGAATGTAAGAAACATTTAAATGACAATCTTCTACGATTCTTGGGTAATCCGTTACATTTATACTTATTTTTAAAGATAAAGTCAGGAGAACAACTGACATACCCATTGTCAACGGACGTACTTTATCATCAATTATGGCGAAAATACATACTTGATGATAGCATGCGCACGGTTGATAAAGAACGTCTTTTTAGCTTTAATGGATGCTCTGGTCACAACTATGTATAAACGTCAAGAGTTGTCTGTACACCTTAGGGAGTTTGAAACAGACTTCAGCTTTGAGTTGCAATATCTGTTCTCTCATGAGCTATTATTAAAGACAAAGAGCAATCAAATTCAATTTTTTCATCAAACGTTGTTTGATTATGTATATGCACGCAGATTTACTGAAAAAAGGATACAATTTATTGGAAGTACTTAAAAGGCAGCACCAAGGGTTATTTTCTAGGGCTGCAGTTAAGAGCATATTAACTTTTCTTCGAGAACAGAGTCCTAAGGAGTATATTCATATTATTGACCAACTACTTTATGCGCAAAATGACGATGGAAAAGATACATATCGGTATCATTTGAAATCATTGGCCTTGAGCAATATGGCGTTTTTTGAAACACCTTTGAATGATGAAATAAATTATATCTCTAGAAAGGTCTTTCAAGATAATATTTATATGGACGTGTATATGAGTCTGTGCATACCCCTAATTGGTTTAAGGCTATTTGGGAAATCATGGAAAGTAAAGGTGGGTGGAAGTGTTTAAGCAAAAATTATAAAGAGAAAACCATGCTGATGAGCAAAAAGGACGCTTTTGCTTTGTGCAGAAATTGTTCTTGACAAGTTAGAGGCGACATTTGATTTTAGTAACAAAGAAGACTGTGAGTATTTTGGTAATTTACTTCAACATTATGATTTGAATTGCGATACCAAGAAATTGATAGTACTTTATAATAAGCTAGTTAAGAGTAGACTGCCACTTGAACTTACACGTCTTCTGGAGAATATAATGAAGGATAATCCTGAATTTGTTTGTCAGGAGTTAAAGGAAAATATCAGATTGCAATTGCTGGAGAAGGAGTCAAAGCTTGTTTATAGGATAGAAGTTGGGCATGATGTTGAGCTCCTGTATGAGAAGTTGCTTAGGGATCATCATAATCATGGAGTTCAGCTATTAGTGGACATACTGAAACTTGTTTATGATAATTCGAAATTTTGCTTAGATGGTGCTGAAATAAGCAATTCTACAGAATTCTACAGTTTTCAAAGAGTGACGGGTGGACATTTTGTTTCAAATTTTATAGAAGATGCTGCAAACATTCTTATAGATAATTTCTTGAAAAAAGTTGATAACGAAAGAGTTGAACTATACTTGACGGAATTTGCTCAGAGTGAGCACGAAGGATTCGTTTTCATTGCTTTATATGTCTATACAGAGTTTCCTGAGAAGTTTAAGGATAACATCTTTAACCTAATAATCAATCGCTCTGTTCTTTGCAATGCTCCGAGTTGGGTGGAGTATCAGACTATGGAAGCATTAAAAGTTGCATTCCCGTTATGGAATGATGAGCAAAAGTTAACAATAATAAGAAGAATCCTTTCTATAGATGACAAGGGAGAACACGTCTTGTTTAAGGATTATGTTAAAAATAGACTTTTATATGGTCATCCATTGCTTGATATTGATTTGCATAAGGAAAAGCATTACATGTTATACATAAAGAAGAACTCAGAAGATTGTCATGGCAAGCATATCAAGAGCGACAAAGGATTGATAGGAAATTCAATGAAGCCAGATTAAAAATGATATGCCTTCCCAAATGACAACTCATACAGGCTGGACTTCATTGAGAGAAGACCAAGGGATGAAGATGAACCTTGACACATGGCACAAAGCGATGCTAACATATACGGATAATTCTATAATAGATTGGAACAGACCATCTTTGACTGGTCAATGCCATCTATTTAGAAATGTAGTGGCGAAAAAAAGAACCAAACAAGTTTATTGATTTAATTAATACAGCACTAGATGACAACCGCGTACTTTTGGATTATCCCCAAGCAGGAATGCAAGGGTTGTTGGATGCAGGACGCTTAGATGATGCTGTACATGTTATGGAGCGAATCCTTGATATAGTACATTATGACGTCAATTCAACTTTTAGAGGTTTCTGTATACATTCGCTTTTATTTGCCTTAAATGATGTATCTAAAATGAGCCTTGTACCTGAGCCTGTCTTCAAATTGTTTTGCAATGTATTGCTCAATGCCAAGGAGCCAGATGAGGATATTCATCAAGATATGAAAGATGTTTATAATGTGGGTATTAACCAAGCGAGAGGTAATGCTGGTTACATGCTGGTGGAGTGTGCCAAAGAGAACAAATATAAAGAAGATATATTCCGAACCATAGAAAGCATTGCAGAAACTGCTTCTGTTTATACAAGAGCTGCAGTGCTTTTAAATATGGCAACACTAAATATTCTTGATAAAAATAGGAATGTTGAGCTATTCAAAAACTGATGCATGACTTTAATCCTAGGTTAATGGCTATGCCTGTTCATAATTATAATCCACTAGTGTATTTTGTCAATTATGCCATTGATGAATTGTTGGAATTCTTTAGCCATGCGGCAGATTGCACTGAATGTTATCGTGAGCAAGTCATTATACTATGGCTAGCTTGGGCACACAACGATAAGGACGAGCGCATCAAGGTGTTTCTTGACAAAATGTGTGAAAATAACCAAGAGGCTCGTATTTCTTTATTAAACTTCTTGGGTACTCTTGGCCAACGAACAAACGAGGAAGCCATTTACTATATTCTCCATTTTATGGAACCGCAGTTTGATTCATCAGAAATGGGAGAGGCTTGTGATAATTTATTTCATCATGCAGACAAATGGAATGATAATATCCAGAAAAAAGTTGCAGATGCTTATGTTACGTCTCCTTTAAGTAAACACAAGGTAAGTGCCTTTATAGAATTTTTAGCAGGATATGCCATTAAAGATCCTTTGCAGACGTTGAAATGGCTAGAGAGGATTCTAGTCCATGAATTGCCTGACGACTACTTCATAGTGAATCATGTCGTGGATGTGCTAATTCAATCGTATAATGGAATAAAGTCTTTCAATGATAGTAGATATCAAGACACGTTGGAACATGCAATGGACTTGATAGATTCTATCATGCAGAATCTAGCAACAAGTATTTAATAACCAATTTTATCAATAAGTTGGATAATGAATAAGGATTTTCAGCTGCAGCAACTGAACATAATGTTGATGGATCCTGGGTTGAAGTCGGGGTTGTATCTATTAGATACGGATTTAACAGACGAGGAGATTAAAAACACATATTAGGAGTAATAACTCGTTCAAGTATATAAGTGGAAATCTTATACAGACCTCTAAAGGAAATGTCTTTGAATTGTTCCTAGTAGGATTGTGTCATCAATGCCAGAACGGAGACATCACGGCTTTGAGGGATCAGTTAATGACTGCCGATGAACAAAGAAAAGATGTTATCATCTATAGCTTGGCAGTTCAAATATTGAAACACTTTAGTACAAGCGGAAAAGCCGTAATACATATGTTAGGAAGAATTGATTTGTCAAGCATGGAATTGGAAGATTTGGATAAATTAGATGCGGCTCTGAATTGTATTGATGACACGATTGTCGTAATATGTACACAGAAGAACAGAGAGAAACCAATGGTTGAGTACGTAATAAACAAATCATTAAAAGGATATAATAATAACAAGATTATGGAGAATCGATTGAAAAAGGTATATATTTCTTATAAACATGATGAGAATTATAATGGGGCAATGGAAGCCATTAAAAGAGGTTTAGAAAAGAACGGTATTTATTATTCAATAGATGTTCAGGATATTAAATACAGAGATGATATTGTTAAATATGAGAAAGAGATAGGAAGTGCGGACAAGGTTATTATGTTCATTACAGCTCCTTATCTGAAGTCTATTGACTGTATGTTTGAGATGACCGAAATATTTAAGAATTCAGATGTAAGGAATAGAGTTTTTCCGCTTGTAGATATGCAACCAATACCAAGAAATATATATGGTCTTAAAGAGATAAAGGATTATTGGTCGGAACAGAAGGTACATGCTTCTATTCAAATACAAACAGAACCTGGTAGCTCAGATTTTGTCATAAGCGAGCTTTTGAAAATTGATGCTATCATTAAGAATCTAGATGATTTTGGTATTATTTAGTTCACATTAATACTGGAAGTTTTAAGGATATGATAGATAATGACGCTGCATTATTAATGGAGGAAATCCAAAGAGTAACAGCTAGAAAAAACCGCAGAACTTGAAGAGAAGATTATTTCTATGGGAGAAAACCAACCAACTGTAATCCGTCAAATAACTCAGAACGGAGAGAAGTCCGTATATGTGGAGAAAAAATATAGGAACAATAAATATAAACTGAGTCGATATGGAGCAATTGTTTAAAGAAGAGGATTTCTATAAAGATAATGGATGGCCATCAGAAAGGCTGATTTATAGCAAGTATATTCTTAATATTGTTGGGGATGATTATGATCAGTTTATCTTAGTTGTTAATGCAGAATATCCCTATATTAGGTTATCTTCCAAAAGAGGAAATTGTCAATTCCCTTGTGGAGGCTTTTCTGTAATTGCAACAGATGGATATTTTGCAAGAAAGAGTGATACAGAAAGAGAAAAAGAGTGTCCAAAAGATAGCATGGGGGTTTGCTGCTGTTTATCTTATAAATCTTCGATATGACCGAACCCAAGATGATTATGTTGAATTGAAAGAAAGAGATATTTTCATCAGAGACTATTACTGTAAGTACCTGAAGGTGTATCTTGATAATCACAATGGGTTGAGATACTGAAACTATCAACGGAGCAAAAGGAACTAGATTTTATAGCGGAGCATGAAGTTATAATTCGTGGGTTATGGGAAAGATCTACACCACTTACTAAGTATCCTGTATTATTTGAATATGCAAAAAATGCTGAAAAGGATTATGAAACATATTTAGCAAACCGTAAAAAAAGAAATACAGAAAAAAGGTGATTGAACCGGGGGTAATATTTGATGAGAAAAATAGTAAAAATCGTACAATTATTCAAAACGGTGATAAATCACTATATGTTGAGCATAATAATGGAACAATTATAATAGGAACTGATATGCATAAAAGAATGAATTTTAGTACTGAAATCCGAGAAACATTTGGTAAACAATATGTAAAGGTGTACTTTTTAGATAATTCTATTGCTAAGGATGCAAAGGAGGTTGTTGAAAGATTGAATGTTATAAAAACAGTTAATATAACTCCAAGCGCTAGTAAGGATCATCCTGGAAATACACTGACTGTTTATCCAAAATCGATGGTAAAAGCTGAAGATTGTGAAAAAGAAATGGTCGAAGCTTTGAATAGATTTTTTTCACGGGGGATTCTTGCAGATAAGAAACCTGTAAGAAATGATGCTTATTTCAATGATATAGCGGATAAAATAATCAAGGATCTTGATAAGGCTCGGGTGTCAATTCATGTATGTATGGCATGGTTTACGAATCAAAGTATAGCAGACAAATTAGTTGAAAAGTATAAGCAAAGGGATTGATGTGAAGGTTATTTTCTATGATGATCATACGAATTCAAAGTTTGGAGTTAAGACGGCGGCATGGTGATGTACGTCAAACGGCTGGAGGCCGGACGCTTCAAACTGCCGGAATACGACCCGGAATCAGACAGTTATCCCATGGAATGGCGTGACCTGGTAATGATGGTCGAGGGCATTCAGGAAAGCCCGGGGCAGAGGCTCCGACGACTGAGGGCAGAGCGTAAGGAGTACCATGTATGACATGTCATTTATTGAAAAAAGTGCTGGTATTATTGTATAATCCATTAATAATTAGTATCTTTACATCAGTAAAAAAGAGACAGGCAATGGATGAAAAAGCTATATTACTCAAGACGATAGAAGGGCTGAATGCCTCTATTGCCTCATTGTCTGCCACTAATAAAAAACAGGCTGAGCAGAATGAAAAACTGCAGGCGCGCATCAAGGAGCTGACGGCTCAGGTCGCATGGCTGAACCGTCAGCTCTTTGGGCGTAAATCGGAGAAGCTTCGCGCATATGACCCTAATATCCCCGATCTTTTTGCAGACGAGTTTGCCGGACTCCAACATCAGGCGGAAGAAAAGCGCGACGAAGCCGTTGGGAAGATTGAAAAGGAATCGGCGGAAGTACGGAAGCAGAATCGTCAGAACCGAAAAATGATAGAGGACTTACCCGTACTGGAGACCGAGACAATAGAACCGACAGGTGTTGACCTGTCTTTATACCGTAGAATAGGCGAAGAGATAACAAAAGTCGTCAAACACAAGCCGGGGATGCTTTACGTCAAGGAAATCATCCGTCCCAAATATGCACTCAAGGACAGCACCATGCTTCCTCCGGCTGGACAGAAAGGGGTGGAGATTGCCCCCATGCCGCTGATGCCTGTTGACAAGTGCATCGCTGATACCAGCCTGCTTGCCGAGATGCTGCTTCAGAAGTATGAATACCACGTCCCGTTCTACCGTCAGATACGGCAATACAGGCATCTCGGGCTGAAAGGCCTTACGGAAAGCACGCTGGACGGATGGTTCAAGAAGACGGTAGAACTGCTGAAGCCCCTGTATGAGTCGCTTAAGAAAGAGGTTTTCTCTTGCGACTATGTGCAGGCGGACGAGACCACCGTCCCGGTCATCAACAGAGGAAAGCACAAGGCGGAAAGGGAATACCTCTGGATGGTCAGGTCTGTCATGGAAAAACTGGTCATCTTCCATTATGACATGGGATCCCGGTCCGGATCGGTCATCGAATCACTGGCAAGCCAATACCACTTCAAAGGATACCTTCAATGCGACGGTTTTGCAGGCTATGAGACAGCCTTCAAGACCAACCCCGACGTGCGGCTGGTCAATTGCATGGCGCATATCCGTCGTGATTTTGAGCATGCCTTGGGTGAAAACAAAAAGGAAGCCGAATATGGGCTGGCCCAGATACAGTACATGTACAGGATTGAGCACTGCTGCGATAAGGCGGCTTTTTGTAAACAGCTCAATTGTTTTTTTATCGGAATCCGTTGGATCCGGTTTAGCTTTCAATGATGCCAATGTGTCTTCCGTATCCTTGTCAGGTAAAGCCTGAATTTTTTCTTTTTTTATCAAAAGGCTGAATAGAACCAAGTTGGCTGACCATCTTTACTACGCTATCATAAGAGCCGACATAAATAGTTTTATAATGAAGTTTGGACTGCTCGTACGGATCATATTTGCAGATGATGTAATTTAGGTAACGGCGAGCCATTACATCTTCAACTAAAAAAAAAGGACATCAGGCTTATTATCATCTTCTGCAGAGATATCTTTCAATATGTATGAAGGAGCACAATCACATAACACTTCTACTGTTCCATCACTCTGTGGCTCAAGGTAGAAGCGATGCTTGGCTACTTTTACCAAAGAAGAAGAATGAGTGGAAATAATTACAGTCAGCTTCTTGCTTTTGACTACTTCTTGCAAATATTGATAGAAGCGAACTTGAGCAATCGGATGCAATGCAAGTTCAATCTCATCAATCAACAGAAGGCTATTATCGGTGACAGATTCAATAAATATTAAGGCATTCAGCAGCAATCGCTCGCCCAGGCTAAAAGATAATTCCGAATATTTATCTCCTCTTGAATTCTTTAGAATATAAAGTTTGTTCTCTCTATGAAGATTGACCTGCCGGCCCTTCATAGATTTCACTTGAACATATTTTAGGTCATTAAACTTTGTCGTACCAAGAATCTTGTTCATAGCAGAAATAATTGTGGGTTCTGCGGCTCGTTCTGTACGTCTGACCTTCAGTAGTTGCTCTGGAGTTTCATATAATCGTTTGCCATTAGTTGTCAAGAAGCTGACAACATTATAAGGGAAAGCAGCTTGTATGTTCTTTGCCTCTTTTTTGGGAGTGACAGACCAGCGTTGGTCACTTTTTGTATAAGAAATGGATGTGCCATTATAATCATAGGTAATCTTTGAATTCTCATACTTATCATACTCACTAGACACTTTTTTGTTTTATAAACTGTTTCACTAGACACCATTCAAATTATGTCCTGTATAAGTAGACGCTTCCTAGGAAGTCATGCTGCTTTGCCTGTCAGGGCCCCCGGATTCGCGGACCCCGGCCTTGTCGTTCGGCAAAACCGTATGCCCCTGGATGGGGCATATGGTTTTGGGTCAGAAACTCCGGCATGCGCTTTCGCCCGACCCTGTCGTTCGGCATTGCAATGATACATCATTATTTCCATTTTGGACGCCTTCGGGGAGGTATTTTTTCGTTTTCCACATCTTTTTTTGTTCTCCCCGCTCCAAATGCGCCACAGCCGGGACCTTGTACCCGATGCTCATGTGCGGGCGGCTGTGGTTGTAGAAGTGGATGTACCGGCCGATGACATGGCGTGCATGCTCCACGTCCCGGAAATGCCGTTGGCTGTAGACACGCTCCATCTTTATGATGCCGTTGGTCCGCTCGGCTATGGCGTTGTCCGTGGGGTTGTAGTCCTCGGTCATGCTGATGGAGATGTCATGGGACTGCAGCATGGCCACATAGTCGTCGCAGCAATACTGCACGCCACGGTCGGAGTGGTGGATCAGCCCCTTGAGGCTGTCGCTTCCACGCATGGCCACGGCCTGGGCGATGGCCTGTTCCAAGGCCTGCATGGTTATGGTCGGCAAGCATCCAGCCCACTATCTTGTGGGAGTACGCGTCGGTTATCAGGTGCAGGTAGCAGACGCTCCCGTCGGCCAGGTCTATGTAGGTGATGTCGGCCACCCATATACGGTTGGCTTCCATCGGGGCAAGCCCTTTCACCAGGTTCTTCCACTTGTGGTAGCGGTGGTGGGAGTTGGTCGTATGGCGGGCTTTGCGGGGAGGGAGCATCAGGCGGTAACGCCGCAGCAGCATGTAGAAGCTGTCGCGCCCGGGCATGAAACCGGGGCCGAACAGGGCGCAGAGCATTATCCAAAGCTTGTAACCGCCGATGCCGGGGTCCTCATGACGGATTTCCTGCACGTTGGCGATGATGACATATTCGGATGACGGGAGAAGGACATGTTGAAGTTGGACATTTCTTCCGGTTCGCTTGCAAAGATAGCGGCTGTATAACATACGAGTACTTTTTTAGCCAAGAATTTAGCATTGTCGGACTGCTTAACCCATACTTCTGACGGCAGGCACGTTTGCTCATTCCGCTGCTATAATAGTCGCGGAGTACTGAAAGTTTAAACTCCTCGCTTATGACGAGGCGACGATT
>VOFD01001812.1_pt1 | contig 10426 bp, 16 predicted proteins | sample 5384101 | NCBI WGS metagenome assembly VOFD01 (sample SAMN12384723, study PRJNA508395) | human gut metagenome | isolation source: healthy gut C | host: Homo sapiens
TTATTTTCTTAAAGGTTTAATATATATGTATACATTCTATCATAAAATTCTATTTGAAGCAATCAGATATTATGACTTATACTAATAAATTGTGACATATTTAAGAGATGATGAAAAAAGGACGCCGTTAAGGCGCCGCATCGTTAATTTATAGCTTTACACTTTACCTGAATAATGCTATAATAAATAAATATCAATAGGTTTCGGTGATAAATATGTATAAAAAATTAATTCCGTTTATTTGTCTTGCTCTTTCCGCTGTATGTATGACTGTGATTTTTATTTTTCCTCTCAGAATAGTTTTGATACTAATATGCTTAGCAGAAAAATTACTTCTATAATTGTCGAAGAGGTTTTTAAAGGATCTGATTCTATGGATTTAGACATGAAAAATATAATAGTAGATCAGTTTAATCTGTTTATTAGAAAAACAGCTCATTTTTTAATGTATTTTTTCTTGGCTTTCTCTGCTTTTCCGCATTCAGCGCTTGACTAATAAGTATGCAAAATCGTTCGGTTTGGCTTGGAGCTGCTGTTTTATTTATGCGGTTCTTGACGAGCTTCATCAAAAATTCGTTCCCGGAAGAACGCCGCTGTTTAAGGATGTTATTATAGATTCTGCCGGCGGATTAATTGGAATAATATTCGGTTTTCTGATAATATCCGCGGCGCTGAACATCAGGAACAGAATCAGCAATAATAATTCTTCTCAAGGACTTTCCAGTTAATGAGCTTCATTATATTGTTAACATATCGTTCTCTGTGATTCTGATATTGCAGATAATATGCATGTTCCCATACGTCTATAGGGAAGATTGGGTTAAGACGCTGTTCTATGGGCGTTTCCTGATTTTTTAAGTATTATAATATGCATTTTGCCGCCCATATCGGAAGTTAGGTATGCATATCCTGATCCAAACACTGACATTGCTGCTTCCTTTAAGCAGCATATTAACGATTTCAGGCTCCCGAAATTATCATTTATTACTTTTCAAATTCATGGGAAATTCTTGATCTTCCGGCTGGTATAAGGCAATCAAAATACAGTCTGTGATTAAAAGCTCCTCCCGCATTTCGCTTTATACTCGTTCTGATTTCTTCCGGAAGAAAGGCTTGTTTTATTAAAAGCGCTTCAAGAGGAAGATGGTGAAGCTGCGGATAGTTTTTAAGAGTATCGTTCAGCTTCTTAACATAGCCTGCATAATGACTGTCATGATGGATTTTCATAGTCTGAGCGTTTATCCATGGCGATAAGGCGTTTACAGGGTAAGGAAGAGGTTGTGCGGTAAAGGGATAGTGTTCGGGTTCGTTCAAATTTATCAGCTCCTTGACAATATTTGTTTAATTATATGCGGTCAGAAGCTGAAAAATTACAATAATAAATAAGGCAAATCCGAAAGGATTTGCCTTATTTATTATTGTTCGTAAGTAGAGAGAATATTAAGAGCGACTTCTTTTCTTGTCTGTCTGGTATCCATTGCCTGTTTTTCAATATACCTGTGAGCCTGAGGCTCTGAAAACTTCAAATATTGTATTAGGCAGCATTTGGCTCTGTTGATCAAGCGTATTTCCTCAATTTTCGTCTGAAGCTTAAAATTTTCTGTTTGGAGTCCGAGCATTCTTGAACGTGTTGCTGAAACAAGCTTTATAGATTGATGAAATAAAGTTTTATTTACCGGTTTAGGGATAACGCAGACTCCGTAACAGCTTAGTTTATCTGAAACCTCGTCTGAGATATCAGATTTGCATATTAAAATTATTCCGGAATTTGAAGATTCAGCCGCCTTAATAGAAAGTTCGTGACCGAATTCATCCGACAGCGGAGTATTGATGACAATCAGCTCGTATTCGTTTTGATTTATGCATCTTCTTGCGTCGTTTCCGCTTTTTGTGCCGATGATCTGACCATAGCCCGATATCTTTAAAAGCTGAGACAGAAGCTCTATTCCTTTATCTGAACCTGAAGCCAACAGCACTCTGTCCATAAAATTCACAACCTTTAAATAATTTTAAAATAATTTTCATTTTCGAAAGCAGGCTTGTTATCCGATAAATTATATTCCGTCAAATCGTATTCAAGTCGCTTAAATACGGCCTCATATATTTCAGGCGACAGATTTTCTTTTACAAAACCGCTTGATTTAGCGAGCTTCAGCGCTTCTTCCAGATTATTCGGAAGTTCCGCGAAGTTTCCTGTCGACGAGCAGGTAAAGGTATCCTTTCCTAAAACAGAATGATTTTCAATACCTTCAAATCCTGCGGCGAGCAGCAGCTTGAAAACAATATAGGGATTGCATGCGGCGTCAGCGGAACGCACTTCTATTCTCGGATGTTTCCGCCGGCGGTGTAAGGTATTCTTATAAGCTGCGAATGATTTTCAAAGGACCAGTTTACATACTTAGGGGCAAAGTTTTCGCCAAGACGCTTATAGGAGTTTGTAATGGGATTAAGAAAGCAAGTTATTTCGCGTATTCTGTTTAAAATGCCGGCGATAAACTGGCTGCCCTTTTCCGTCTGAGTATCGGCGGACGGCGAAAATATAAATTCTCCTCCGTTTTTAACAGCGATGCTTATGTGAAGTCCGCAGCCCGGTTTTTTTTCAATAGGCTTTGGCATAAAGGTTGCGAATAATCCGTTCTGAGCGGCAACGTTTTTAACTACCGTTTTGTAATATATCATGTTGTCGGCAGCGGTAAGTACGTCGCTTCTTGTAAAATCAATTTCGTTTTGTCCGGGGCCGTGGGTATGCCTGGAGCTTTGCGGGCTGAATCCCATTTCCTCCAGCGAAAGGCAAATTTCACGTCTTACGTTTTCACATTTGTCAAGAGGAGCTATATCAAGATAGCTTGCCTGATCGTGAGGAGTTCTTGTAGGCTCTCCTTCGTCGTCGGTGTTAAAAAGATAGAATTCACATTTTGTACCTATTTCGCAGGTATAGTTCTTTTCGCGCATTTTTTCTATATAGCTGCTAAGCTCATGCCTTAGATCGCCTTTATAGGGAGTTCCGTCAGTGCACATTATATTACAGAAAAATCTGATAACTCTGCCGGATTTGGGACGCCACGGCAGTACTGAAAGCGTTGATATATCCGGAAAAAGCAGAAGATCGGCGTGACATCCCGCGAGGGTTGTAGCGTCGAAAGCAATGCCGTGTTCAAACGCATATGAAAGCTGATCCGGCATAATCGCAATATTTTTTAATTGTCCGTAAATATCTGTAAATGTAAGCCTTATAAATTTAACGTCGTTTTCTTCCACAAAGCTTAATATTTCCTTTGGAGAATAATTCATTTTTAAGCTCCATTCTCAGCCGGTTATTTTTTTATTTTTTCCTGTTTTTCGGCTGCAAAAGCAGGGAAACAATATCTATAATTATACATTATTTTTAGCTGTCTGTAAAGATACGATGATAATTTTAAATAAAGCTGGATTCGACATAAATTGTGAACATTTTGTAAATAATCTCAAAAATATTGATTAATTATTAAAAGTAGTATAAAATTTATTATGATGTTTATAAAATATACGAAATATTAAACGTTAACAGAATCTTAATCAAGGGGGATATGTATGCTGAGGATTGCTGTTTGCGATGATGAAACAGAAACTGTTAAAATAGTAAATAAAATACTTTCAAGCTATTGTGAAAAAAAAGCTTATAAATTACAAGATTCATAAATTCAGCGATGGCAATGAGCTTCTTAATGCAAAGGAGTGCTTCGACATGATTTTTCTTGATACGGAAATGAAATCTTCCAATGGAATAGAAATAGGACGTAATATAAGGGCTAATAACAGCCGTGTCGCAATAGTTTATATTACAAGCTTTGTAGAAAATTGGCGCAGAGCTTATAAGGTTCATGCATTTGATTTTATAACGAAGCCGTTTACGGATTATGAAATATATTCGGTAATGGACGACTATCTTGCCGTAGTACATGCAGATGAAGAAAAAAGCTGATGTTTCCGACAGACGACGGAACAATTTGCCTTAGCATTAATGATATTTATTACTTTATGTATGAATCCAAAAAAAAAGTTTATGTACATACGTCTAATGAAAGAATCCTGGTTAAACAGCACTTAATGGAAATTTATTCTAATCTGGATAAAAGTCGATTTTATAGATCAAGAAGGGACTGTATATTAAATTTAAAATATGTTAAGAAAATCAAAAATAATTTTGTGATTGTTATGAGAAACGGCGATTTGCTGCCGTTGGCGCAGAGGAAGAAGGATGAATTTGTTGCAATGCTCACAAAGGAATATGTTAATAGTATGAAGGGAGGTTGTAAAAGCTTGAGCGATTAAAAATATAAGTTTAGGAAATAATTCGATTTTAATTAAATACGGGAAAAATGGCATAAGCTTTCAACTTATGTCATTTTTGGCATTCAGGGCTGAATTTGGTGCATTCAGGACAAAACTATTGAAATTTTTGGTAAAGTATATTATACTAATATTGTAGAAATCAATAATAATGTATTTATTTTCTATAAAATATGTTGATGTTATAAAAATCTTATTATATAACTATTTTGCAAAGTTGGTGATTTCTTATTAATATATATAATATATTGAACAATTATCGATATTCTTCTAAAACAGCCATAATTTACAAAAACAAAAGAATTGCATATAAAGAATTGGTATCCTATTCAAATAATTTGTCATAGCTTATAACTAATAGCTGCGGGAAGGAAAACAGCCTCTTGGGATATGTCTACCGAATTCTTCAGACTATGCCGTGGCTTTTTTTTTTGCGGTTGCTTATTCAGATAATGTGGTTGTTCCGTTTAACGTTAATATGAAAAAAACTGAATTGGATAGAATAATAAAATATCTTGACATAAGCGTTATTATAACAAACGAATTATTTTACGACAGATTAGTCGATCTAACTGAGAAAAAAAAAATATCAATAATATGTCTTAAAAATAACGGTGAAGCTGAAATTTATAATTTATGTAATGTAAAAAGGTAATCGTCTGTACGATAAAGAGGAACTTAAAGATGTTGCAATGATTCTTCACACTTCGGGTTCTCTTGGTTGTCCGAAAAGCGTAATGCTTACACACGAAAATTTGATGTCATGCGTTAAATCAATCGTAACGGATTTAAAAAATCACAGAAAAAGACGTAACGTTGATTTTTCTGCCGATGTATTATATTTCTGCGGTAGTATCTCAGTTTTTAACGCATTTATATGCAGGCGGCGCAGTATCTTTTATGGAAACCTTATTTTCGCCGGTTAATCTCTTTTACAGCTTAAAAAATTTCAGTATAACCAATTTCTCATGCGTACCTTATATGCTGCTTGAAATATTGAATCAAAAGGAAAAAATTATGAATTATGAAATATCTTCATTAAGATATGTTTGCTTCGGCGGTGCGCCTGCTCCCGGGAGAAAGATAAATGAATTGGCAAATTTGTTTCCGGACGTTCAATTTGTTAAAACCTACGGATTAACAGAATCTTCTACCAGAGTATCGCATTACTTTGAAGATAAAAATACAATTAACAATAACTGCGTAGGAAAACATATACCCGATGTCAAATATATAATAGTAGATGAAAACGATAATGAATGTAAAAACCGGAGAAATAGGGGAGATAGCCGTAAAGGGAAATAATGTTATGAAGGGCTATTATTTGAGACGCAGAGAAACGGAAATGGCTTTGAGAAACGGATGGCTGCATACCGGAGATCTTGGCTGGATTGATAATGAAAATAATTTATATGTAGTGGGAAGAAAGAAAAATATTATAATTCGGGGCGGTGAAAATATTTATCCCGAGGAAATAGAGGATATTCTTAATAATCATCCGAATATAAAGGAATCTTTGGTTTATGGGGTTTATCACGAAACGTTAGAGAAGTTCCGGAGGCGGAAATCACTTTAAATTCAGAAGGTGATTTTAATTTACAAGAATTAATTAATTATTGCTATAATAATTTGTCAAATTCAAAGGTTCCATTAAGATTTAAAGTGGTAGACGGAATTGATAAAACCAGTAACGGTAAAAATTTCAAGAAATTAAAAAAAAGGAGAATAAAAGTGGCTGATAATTATAATTTGGAAGATGGTCTGAAAAAGCTTATTATTGAAAATACTTATGTTTTATTATCGGACAAGGATTTTACAGAATATTCGGATTTGATTACAGACTTCGGATATGATTCGCTATCTATAATAAGACTGATTGCGGATATTGAAAGAACGTTTAATATAGAATTTGAAATAAACGAGCTTGTTTCAGAGATTATTTCTAAGTATGGAAATCTTAAAAAAAATTGTTGCTGAAAAAAATAGGCGCGGAGGTTTATTAAATGAACGGTATTGGTTTATCTGATTTGATACATTATGCGTATGATCATGTAATTTATTATAAAAAAATATTTGATGATAAAAAATATAGACGTAACGTCGATTAAAGCTCGGAAGATTTAAAGAATTTACCTGTTCTGACAAAAGATGTAATACAGGAAAATTCAATGATGTTTGTTTCTGACGAGTATCAAAAATATCCTAAAAATGAAAATATAGTTTTAAAAAGAACCTCGGGTTCTACCGGTAAATTTCTTAAAATTTTTTGGGATTATAAGGACGATATTAAATCCTTAATGCCTTTATGGATTTTAAGAAGCCGTTTATATGGGATTGATCCGGATATGAAATGGTGCAGCTTTTTATTCCTCAAGGTATGAGGGCAACAAAATTAAGCAATTGATTCCTCGTGAGCTGGATATGAACGGAAGACATATGGGGTTTTCTAAAATCGGTCTTACGTATGATAGAATTGCTGAAATTTATAAGGATATAATAAGCTTTAATCCGGATTGGATGTTGCTTCAGCCCAGTATTGCATATCTGATGGCTCAGATAGTAAAGCAATATAATATGAAGATTCCGACGAATCTGAAGCATATATAGAGTTAAGCGGCGAGTATTTATTTGACAGCTACAGAAAACAGATAAACGAGGTATTCGGCATAGATCCTGTTAATCAGTATGGCTGCAATGAAGCGAATGAAATTGCTTATGAATGCAAATGTCATAATATGCATGTGATTGAAAACAATGTTATTGTCGAAGTGCTAAAGGATGGTATTCCCGTATTAAATGAAGAGGGAGATATTTATATTACCTCTTTGAAAAACTACGCCTATGCCGTTTATTAGATATGAAACCGGCGATAGGGGAATGTTAAAAACTGACCATATATGCAAGTGCGGCAATAAATCGCCGGTATTGATTGTATTGTCGGGAAGATCCAGCGATTTTATAACTTTAGAAAACGGAGAAAAGCTCAATAGCTATGTGTTAATTAATATAATAGAATATACAAATGAAAGCATGTCTTCGGCAATAAAACAATTTCAGATAATTCAAACGGCTTTGAACTGTTTTAATGTGAATCTGGTTATTAAAAAGGATTATTCAGGCTGGAAGGACGCTATTGAAGAATGCTTTTGGATAATATTCAGGAAGAAGCGCTGAGAAAGGCAGAATGGAAATTTAATTTCAGCGAGAATATATGTCCCGATGAGATGACGGGTAAATACAAATATTTTATCAGCAGATTAAAATAATTCCTATAATATTTTTAATTGCTGATAAGGATAGGAAGTAATATGAAAAACTGTTCGAAAAGATCAAAGCCTTCCTTGATATAATATTTTTCAGTCTAAAGCTGACTGTGCAGGCCTCTCCGAAATATTTTAGCTTTTTATATATTGCTGAGCGTATTTGTCATTATTCTTCCTTTTGCCGTTATTTATGTTTCGAGTCTATTGATTGATCTGCTGGCAGGCGTCTCTGAGAACCGCGTAAGGCATGAGATGATCAAATCTTTTAGCCGTTTTGATAGTCTCGCTTTTATTTCTTAATGTTATGAGTAAAACGGTTGAATCCATAAAGCTTTATTTAGAAGGATTATATAATGAAGTAATAACTATAAAAATCAAACATCAGATAATGGAAAAGGCGGCAGGTATAGACTTATATTGCTTTGATTCTCATGAATTTTATGATGAAATAAATGACGCCAGCAATAATAGTACGTTTATAATTCAGATATCATTTCAGGTGCTGGACTTTATTCGTTATTTTGTACAGTTTTGTATCGCCTTTGCAAGTCTGTTATTCTGGAATTATATTTTGCCGTTTTTTTTAGTAATATCGGTTATTCCAAGTATTTTAATGAAGAATAAGCAGTTAGAGTCTGTTTATAGCTTTCAAAGAGAGCATATGAAGGATGAGCGTAAAATTTATTACATTATGAATATGGCCTTGAGCAGGGGAATATGCCAAGGACATCAGGATTTATAACTTGTTTCCGTTGCTTAGCTCAAAAATTATGAACACATGGAATCATTTATATAGATCCAAAAAAAGATAACAAAAAATATACTAAAATTCTGGTTGCCGCAGATATATTGCCGGAGATGACAACAATAATAATATTGTTTTTACTTGGGCTTTCTGTTATTGAAGGAAGCGGGACAATCGGAGATTTCAACTATTATCAGGGAATAATAGGGCAGGTTATTGCCGGCTTATATATGATTATTTATAATTATGGTCAGATATATGACGGAAAGATCCGTATTAATAATTATTTGAATTTCATTCATTTTGAAAATAAAGTCAGGGACGAAGGAAAAATTATTTTAAATAAATCCGATTTTGAAATTGAATTCAGGAATGTCAGCTTTAAATATAAAGAGAATTCTAATTTTACTCTTAAAAATCTTAATTTTAAGTTAAACTGTAATCAAAAAATAGCTTTAGTAGGAGTAAACGGAAGCGGAAAAACGTCGATTATTAAATTACTGCTGAGATTCTACGACCCGAATGAGGGTGTAATCTTAGTTGATAATAAGGACATACGCGAATATACGGTTGAAAGCTTGAGAAAATGCTTTAGTCCAATGTTTCAGGATTATTGCAATTATGCTTTTACAGTTCGGGAAAATGTTTCTTTATCCGATTATAATGAATTTGAAAATGAAGAAAAAATTAAGTATGCGCTGGATAAAAGCGGTGCAAAAGGGTTTGTTGATAATTTTCCCGGCAAAATCAATACGTATTTAACTCGCCAGTATGAGGACGGAGAAGAATTATCCGGAGGTCAATGGCAGAAAAATTGCGTTATCAAGAACATTTTTCAGGGATACGGTTATGTACATATTGGACGAACCGTCTTCGGCGCTGGACGCGGAAGCTGAAGATGAATTGTTCCGGCAATTCGAGGATTTGTATAAAAACAAGGGGAGCTATTCTGATTTCAAACAGGCTTTCCAATGTAAAAGAGCGCCGATAAGATAATTGTTATAGATAACGGAAAAGTTATAGAGCAGGGAACTCATAAAGAATTAATGTCTTTAAATAAAAAGTATGCTCATATGTATAAGCTACAGGCTAAGAAGTATGAATAAGCCGGAATTTAAACAGGGGAGAGCGTGTGTTTATGCTGAAAGCCGCTATTATAGACGACGGAATCGACGCGTCTCAGTTTAAAAATGTAAAGTCATGGGTTATAAAAAAGGATTTGTCAATAGAAAACTAAAATATAATTTCCGTTAAAGATAATCATGCATGCACATGCCTGAAAATAATACAGAAATATTGTGATATGAGCGACGTTTTCTGGCACAGTATAAAAAATACTTAACGATGATACAAAAAACGGGGTAATATAAGGCAGTTTATTGAAGCCTTGCGCTTATGCGAACAGCTTGAAGTAAAAATTATACATTTAAGTATCGGAACCCGTTCATATAGCGATTTTAATTTAATTGAAAAATCCATAGAGGCATTGTGCGATAAAGGGACGATTATTATAGCGGCCGCATGCAATGAGGGAACGGTAGCTTATCCGGCCTGTATGAACGGTGTTATTGGCGTAAAATGCGATTTTTCCGCTACAGACCAGCAGTATTTATATAATTGTAATACTTTAGATAACATATCCTTCAGCGCTTCGGCCAGACATATACTTCGCGACAGGGGAAAGCTCAGATTATCTTTGCAGTCAAACAGCTATGCAGCGCCGCTTATTACGTCAAAAGCGTTATCCTTATTAACCCGAAGGCCTTACGCCTCTTTTGAGGAGGTTTATTTATATTTGGTCCGCAATGCGTACAATTACAGCGAAAAGCATGCATGTCGTTTATTTTAATCCAAGGTCGTGCGCTGAAAGGATTCTGCTCAACATAATCTGTGAAAATACAGATAACCGCTATTCAATGCAGAAGCTTAAATTGAAGTGCAGTCAATATAATATTCATAGTAAAAGCTTTTTAAATGAATTGGATTCGTTGGATCTCAGCGTTTATAATGAAATAATTGTTAGCTTTTCATGCGCTGAGGCTGAAGAAAAAAAATATACTGACATATTTATTATACAGATATAAATCGA
>VOFD01002198.1_pt1 | contig 10423 bp, 21 predicted proteins | sample 5384101 | NCBI WGS metagenome assembly VOFD01 (sample SAMN12384723, study PRJNA508395) | human gut metagenome | isolation source: healthy gut C | host: Homo sapiens
GTCCACGCGGTGTTAAAGAGAACGTGGCGGCAAAGATATACGTATGACCTTTTGGGACGTAAGATCAAAGAAGAACTTCCGCAGAACAAGACAGACGGAAGTGCCGGTTACCAGACCGTAGTAAATGAATATGATAAATCCGGTAACCTTGTGGAAACAAAAGAGCAAATCGAGGGTGACAAGAACAAAGAAATCGAGTATACTTATGATAAACAGGGAAATCTCGTTCAGGTGAAAAGCAGTCTGGAAAATGAAAAAGCACAGTATGTCCAGTATGTTTATGACGAGCAGGGCAACAAGGTGCGCCGGTTTACCGGCATGACCGGTCCTTTGACGGTAACGGTAGCGGCAGTTGAAAATGCCAAAGACGATGCCGGTAAGGATACCTTTACCTATGGCGGTAAAACGTATGCCGTTTTGGTAACCGGGAAAAAGAAATCCGATACCATCCGGGAAACAAAGTATGTGTATGACACGAAAAACCGTCTGGTTTCTTATACCGACCCGGAAGGAAGAACGGAAACGACTTACGACTGCAACAGCAACCTGACGAAAACCGTAGATAAAAACGGAAATACTTTGAAGAACACATATGATAACCAAAATCGGCTGACCGAGAGGACAGCGAAGGAGAAAAAGACCGGAAAAGAAACCGTACATACTTACCGCTACAACGCCTATGGAGATGTGGCAGTACAGGATGATACACAGTTTGTGTATGGCGATGTATCCGGCCAGGTCACAAAAGAAACGACCAAACTGACAAAAAATAAGGATGTCGTAAAGAATTATACCTATGACAGTAATGGGAACAAATCCACTTTTTTCCGTAAAAGCAGGGGAGGATACCAAGCTTTCTCTGTCGTATGAGTATGATGGCAGTTCCCGACTGATTTCCGTCAAAGACAGCGAAGGAAATCAGGCTGTTTCTTATGCCTATGATACGGAGGGAAGCCTTAGCGAAAGACAGGCGGCAAACGGACTGAAAACCACGTATGGCTATGATTACCAGAACCGTTTAACCTCTATGACAAACGAGACGGGAAAAGGTGTAGTTTCCAAGTACAGCAGTACCTATCTCAAACACGGACAGAAGGCAGAAGAAGTTTCTACCGTTATGGATAAGAATGGAAAGAGCACGAAAAAACGGCAGCCTACACCTATGACATGCTTGGCCGTATTACCAGAGAAACAAAAACAGGAAGGGAAGATATTTCCTATACCTATGACGCCAACAATAACCGGAAACAGATGACAATCGGAAACAAGACAACCGCTTATCAGTACAACAAAAACGACGAACTGCTCCGCACGGATACGCCGCATACCGACACGGAGAAGAACGATGTGGTAATTTACAAAAATGATAAGAACGGAAACCGACTTGCTACGGTGAACCGCTCTGAAATTCCGGCAGAAGCAAAGGATACGTCTTACATCGATGTCGATGTGACGCCGGGAGACAATCAATTGAACGATAACGTAGTAAACCATTATAATGCAGTGAAAGAGGAATTAGATTGAAAAATAATGCTGATTTGATTATTTTTCACACGGCTATTTGTGCCGAGAACGTCACAAATAAGCCTTAATCCGACACGGGAGAACTGCAATGCGGCAAGAGTGCCGTATTCGCAGCTTTCTCGTGTGGTTTCTCGAATGCAGACGTTCTCAGAATGAGAGGTTTTATGAAAAATAAATATTTATATCTGTTTTTGATATCTGTTATTATGATGATATTGTCAGGGTGTACTCTTAGAACTTCAGATGGATTTACGTCTGATGAAAAAAGTATATGCGTGCTTCAGAATGGACGTTCAGCCCGCATTGGGAATACGGTACTTTATGATTGCAGTGAAGATTATGGTACTTATATAAAATTGGAAAACAGTGATGTCTCAAGAAAATTAGACGATGTATCACAAAACTTTGCTATCGATAAAATATCCAGTTCAATCAATATTTTTATCTGTCTGGCAGGGAGATTTCGGATGTATGGGGAGGCAAGACAAATGTACTGGTTATGGATGTAAATGGAAAAATTATTGCAGCAAAGGAATGCTGTTGCGACTGGATTTATGCCAGCGGAAGTACCATTTTTGGTTATTACAAATGTCGCGATGAATCCGAAAAAGTGCTTGCGTGGGAGGCAACACGTATGGAGGTAAACATTATCAGGATGAGGAAGAATTTCTGAACAGTGCACACAATAATATAGAGGAATGGACGCCAATGACTGGCGAGAGTTTGTCGGTGGATGGGAAAGAATGGTTTCGTCAAAAAAAGGATTACGAACACTCCCAAAATTATTATACGGATACGGTATATTGTGATACTTATTACGTTTTGGAGTGGTTAAATTATGTGGACGGGAGAGAATCTTCGGGGTTGGATTGGGATGTGAAAGTACAATCTAAAAAGTACATAAAGCAAATGCGGAAACTCATGGGGGCAAAGAAAAATTTTGAAGTATCCTCCTGGCAATTGGAGGACAAGTTAGTTGTTATTTGTCGTGTTTATAGTCGGTCGGGAGGTCTTTTGCAGCATTTTACAAAAAGACATAGAGCGTAGTTTGATTTTCCAATATGATCTGGACACGGATTCTCTTCATTTGGACAATACCTATGAGGGAAAGGAACTGGCGTATTGGGATGAAACCTGGATGATATATCGGAAAGGAAAAGAACTGTTTGTTGAAAATATTCCCACGCATAAAGTAAGTAAAGTATTTGAAAATGATACAATTATTAATATTGATTTGTCATATGACATTGTTACTTTATGGGATACAAAGGATGGGAAGTTGAATCGTTCAGATACATTTATATTGCAATAAGAAATTTAAATGTATGAACTATCTGACGTATATCTAAAAGACGTAATCATTATAATTGTGGAGGGAGTATATAGAAATAACTATTTATTAAATCACACAATACGAAGAATATAATTTGGAAGTTAATGATTGCGTAAGAAAGGGAATAAGTGGCAATCTTTATTGGAAGGTTGTGTGAGGAAATAGGTGTTTAGTAAGTGTGTTTTAGGTATTAAATTTTTATTTGTTGTATTGAAGTTTGAAGGAGTGATAGTGTGAAAAATAATGCCGATGCACTTATTTTTCACACCACTATTTGTGTTGAAGTGGTCCGATGTGGTAAAGAAAGAGGAGCTGCAGGCGGCAGAAACGACCGAGGTTCCGAAATAAAAAAGACATAACAGGAAGAAGAGGAGTTTAAATTTATGAGAGACTTAAGAGCAGTGATTCACGGAATTACAACAGCAGTTTTGTGTGGCATGGCAGTTTTCTCCTGCAGTACCATCAGTAAAGGCGCCGGAGAAACTTATCAGACAGCAGTGGAGGCAGACCTATGGAGATACTTTCCGTGGCGTCTATGAGAACTATCTTGCCGGTTCTCCGTTAGAGGCAGAGAACCCGGACGGTGTCGACACGCCAAGCGGGCGGCTCGTGCTTTCCCGTACCGACCTGTCCTTAGAAGGAACCGGCGGGATGGACTTGGAACTCAACCGCTATTATGACAGCAACGAAGCCAATCTCGGACATGCAACCGTCGAATATTTAGACAAACTCGAAATCGACACGGTATGGGTTAAATACCGGACACAGGACAAAAAAGAGCACAAAATCCTTGTCAACCGTGCCCTGTTATCCAAACATAAAAAAGCGTTAAAAGACCTCTTAGTTTCTTATGAAGTGGGTGAGGCTCACCGCAATGTAGAACAGGATGGGGAGGATGCGATTGAAACCAAAACCCAGCGGACGAAGATTGTCAGCCGGGAAGGGCATGACGTATACGGGATTGCCAGCGGATGGCGCTATGACCTTCCGTGGATTGAAACCGTAACACTGGCAGAAGAAGAGGGCTGGGGAAAAAATCCCGCGTATCTTCACTATGGAAGTGCCGGTGTGATTGGGATTGAAACGAATGCCGATGCGGCAAAAAAAACTTACGCAATCCAAGGACTGAGTGGCTACTCTTACGAAGATTTAAAACTGGAGGATTTTAAGCAGACGGTGGATGGCATTTCCTGTACCTACCGCTTCGTGATAAAACCGGACTTCGCACTTATTTTAACGAAGACGGTGTCGTTGTCTTCGCAAAAAGACGCCCATGACAATGCCATTACCTATACGTACACCGATGCCATTCATCTGGCAGCCATTACCGATTCTGTCGGACGAAAGATTGTATTCCATTACGAGGGAGAGGGCGATGATAAAGTGCTGAAAACCGTTACCGTGCAGGGAAAAGAAGCGGCGAGGCGGCGTAACCAAGAAAACAATTACTTATGAAACGGAAGAAAAGACATACACGCCGCATCACGGAGATGTGTTAAACGGCTTTGTGCTTACGGCGCAACCGTCGTCGATGGAAGCCGGGAAACCTATACCTACCGGACCGTGGAACGGCTGATGAATACTTCCGGGCGGGAATCGCTTCCCAGCGAGTTTCCACCAATCAGAGCTATCTTCTGACAAAATGTAAGGCAAACGGCAGTGAGACTCACTATGAGTACCGTGCCTGCTCGCTGCGCGGTGAAAAAAGAAGTGGGAACCGGGCAGAAGAGGGACGTGGTGACGGAGCAGTTTTATGTCACCAGAGAGTATGAAAAAGACAATAAAACCGGAAAGAAATCAAACGGTACAAAGTATGACTATTTCCAGAAAAAAAAGGAACCGACGGACTCCGTTCCTATGACGATTTCAGGGAGCGGGAAAAAAGACGATAAAGGCAACTGGAAAACCGCTTATGAAGTCTGGCAGTACGGAAATGACGGACTCCGCACGGTAACGGTTTTCAGCAGCTTTAATCCGAACAAATATAAAACCAACAAAAAGTATTACGATTAAATCCAAAATCAACCCGGAGGGGACAGAGTATGAATCCAAAGACAGGGAATATGTATCCACGGATGCCCTAAAAACCATGACACTGGACGAGTATGGACGGGCGACTATCGACATACAGGATGCTTTTGACAATACCATCATCAGCAAGGATGAAGCATCCGGCACATGGACAGAAAATGTTTATGAATATGGAGCAGAGACCGGGGAAGAGGAGGATGACCCGGACTTAGAGCAGGAAGAAAATGATCGTTTGCTTTGGAGGAACGGACGTATACATTCCAGCCCGATGAAAAGAAATTTATTGTCAATGAAGACGGGAAAACGGTTCCCAACTTCTACATTACGGGCAGGGGAAACAAAGTATTAAGCGGCAGCAAATATTTTTATGACGATGCAGGCGAAGAGATCGGCAGTGCCAGCTTCAGCAACGGGGAACTGGATGCCGCCCACTGCACCTCTTGGAATTTTACCAAGGAAGAAACAGAAGTCATTGGTGAGGAGGATGTGGCACAGACGATTACCATCAGTTACAGCAAGGAACTGAATCCATTGGTATATCAATCGGAGGTGGATACAGATAATTATTACGACCAGTTTAATGATGCCGTGCTGAGTGAGAACATTACAAAACTGTGTCGGACGCAGAGGGAAATATCCTGTCCAAGACAAGTACCACCATCCGGGGAAAAAATCGTTCGAAGTGATTGCCACATATGAGACAGACGATTTTGGAAGAAATGTCAAGGAAAACACAGTTACTAAAAAATACCAGGATGGGAAGTGGCTTCCGTCTTATGAGGAAGAAGTTCTTCTGGTATACGATGAAAATGGAAATGTCAGCCAGACCGAGACAAAGAGCCGGAAAGAGGGGGATACGGACTGGCAGTCCCGGATAACGAAGGCGGATTATGACGACCAGGGAAATATTATAAAGGAATACACTCGAAGGGTGTGGGAAAGAAGGCGTTTCCACCCAATATACCTATGACATTCTCGGTCAGATGATACGGGCAGAGTATCCGTTGGAAAAAGGAAGATGGAAGCATCCATTACCAGACCACCATTACAGAGTATGATACCGCAGGAAATGTTATAGCACAAAATAACAAAATAGACGCTGACAGGACAGCAAGAACCGAGTATAGTTATGACAAACAGGGCAGTCTTGTTATGGTAAAAAACTGTATGGAAGATGGAAAAGCACAATATGTCCAGTATGTTTATGATATCATGGGAAACAAAGTGCGCCAGTTTGCCGGCATGACCAGCCCTTTAACCATATCCGTCTCCGAAATATCCGATAAAACGGAGAAGCTTCTGGTAGCGGGACAGAAGCAGGAAATGCAGCGAAAGGAAGTGAATCCGGAGAAACGAGAGAGGAAGCAGATACCTTTTCCTATGCAGGGAAAAATTTACCGCCTTACTGTCAATGGAAAGAAAAAAAAGACGGACACTATTGCCGAGACAAAGTATGAATATAATGAGAAAAATGAACTGGTGGCACTTATTGACCCGGAGGGAAGAAAAGAGAGTTATTCTTATGATGAAAACAGCAATCTCACAAAAACCGTAGATAAAAATGGCAATACCCTGAAAAACACCTACGACTATCAAAACCGCCTGACGGAGATGGTGGCAAAAGAGAAGAAGACAGGGAAAGAAACCGCTCACACTTATACTTACAATGCCTATGGGGATGTGGAAACCCGGGATGATACCAGATTTAGCTATGGTGATGTGTCTGGGCAGGTTACTAGAGAGACAACAAAACTTACCAAGAATAAGGACATTGTCAAAATTATGCCTACGACAGTGCCGACAATAAGTCTGCCTTTGACGTGACTATAGGCGGGGAAAATAAACTTTCTCTCCGCTATGCTTATGATGGGGAATCCAAACTGGCTTCCGTTACCGATGATAAAGGTAATCAGATAGTGGGATATGCCTATGACGACAATGGTAACCTGTCAGAGAGGAAAGTGTCGGGAAATAACCTGACCACCACTTACACCTGCGATTACCAGAACCGCCTGACAGGAATGAAGAACCAGACGGGCAGTGCCGGGGTGGTATCTGAGTACAGCTTGGAATACTTAGAAAACGGGCAGAAGTCCAAGGAAGTTTTTCGGTTCTTGACAAAGATGGAAAGAAGCGAAGCAGCACAGCCGCCTATACCTATGATTTGCTGGGGCGTATCAGGAAAGAGACCAGAACCGAAAGCGAAGACATCACCTATTCTTACGACAGTAATAACAACCGTAAGGAAATGAAGGTGGGAAATAAGATCACTGCTTACCGTTATAATAAAAATGACGAACTGCTCCGCACAGACACCTTAAATATACGGAGGAGGACTCCGTTGTTATCTACAAGAACGATAAAACGGAAAGGAGGATTCCGTTGTTATCTATGGGAGAAAAATGAATAAGAATGTTGTCAACCACTAAACCAGAGTCAACCGTTATGAAATCCCAAGCGACAAGAAAGACAGCACGTATATTGATATCGACGTAACGTTGGGAGATAATCGTCTTAATGAAAATGTAGTCAATCATTACAATGCGCTAAATCAGTTGACACAGACGCTTACGAAAAATTATAAGGTAAACTATACTTACGATGCCGAGGGACTGCGTACTAGCAAGACTGTGAATGGAGAAAAAAACAGTTTTTGTCTGGGACGGGGATCAACTGGTAATGGAACTCTCTGACAGCGGCAAGGTGCAGAAGCGGTATATCTGTGGAAATGACCTTGTATATGCGGATCAGGGAGAAGGAACAGAGAAGCAGTATTATGTCAAAAATCCTCATGGCGATGTGGTACAGTTGACGGATGAAAGTGGCAAAGTCATCAAGACCTATGAGTATGATTCCTTCGGGAATGAAGTGAACCCGGATAGAAAGGATGAGAATCCTTTCCGCTATTGTGGTGAATACTACGATAAGGAGACGGATGCCATTTATCTCCGAGCCAGGTATTACCAGCCATACTTGGGAAGATTTCTAACAAGGGATACCTATACAGGTGATGAGGAAGATTCTCTGAGTTTACACTTGTATACTTACTGCGGAAATGATGGGGTAAATAGGGTAGATCCGAGTGGGAATATTTGGGAGACTATATTTGATATAGTGAGTCTGGGAGATAGTATTTACTCAATGTGTACAAATCCGTCATGGGAAAATGCGGATATTTACTATGGGATGCAGCCCTCTCTTATTCCGGGAGTACCGGGTTCTTATGTAGCGAAAGTACCTGCGAAAACAGCTAAAGTTGCGAAGACTGCAGCGAAAGTAAGCAAAGTGGGAAAAGGTACAAGGGCAGCTTCAAAGTCATTAAGAACAGCAAGCAAGGCGAAACGAGCAAAAGTTCTTTATAAGAATAAAAAATATATCAACAAGGCAAAAAAAAAACTAAAAGTAAAGAAGACAAAGATTAAAAAAAGTTTCTATAAAAATAAATAAAAAAGTCGCAAAGGAAAACAAACAAGCGTTCAATGTATATGGGAAGGACACCGGGAAAATCATCTCGAACAGGGAGACTGGTTATTGATCGGATGAAAAAAGAAGGAAAAATAACAACAACAAAGGGAAAAACTTGTTTTAAGGCAAGTGACGGTAAATGGTATGATTTATCAAAGGCAGATATGGCCCATAAAGTAGATGCAGTATCATGGTGGAATTCAGTAGGAAGAAAGTATGGTGCTAAGTCGAAGGAAGTGCGAAAATTTATGTTAAATCCAGATAATTACTATTTAGAGCATTATAGTATTAATCGTTCGCAAGGACCTAAATTAAAAGCAAACCTATTTACCGCCAACAAAATAATTCATATATTTTTTGCTGGAAACTTTATATAATATTTTCTGTTATTGTTAATTTATTACTCCGAACATTATATAAGGATAATATATAGTACATATAATAATCGGAGTAATAATAAATTATGTGATATGTAATCTAAAAGTTAACAGAGTAGATATAATCATAGAACAGAAAATATATATAATTTGCAAATGATTTCTTGATTATATAAGTGTGAGTGATTAAAATATATATTCAAGAATTAAATTATTAGAAGGAGATTGAGATTATGGAGTTAGATGAAAGAATATATCGAGAAATATGTGATTTAAGCCAAGAAGGGGATCAATATTTGGACGACGATAACTTTGAATTGGCAGAAAAAGAAATATTTGGAGGCTCTTGATTTGATACCGAAACCTAAAAACGGAATGGGAGGCAAGTACATGGTTGTATGTTGCGCTTGGGGAGGTTTATTTTTTTTTCTTCTAAGTATTTAGAGGCGATTTCTTTTTTAGTGAAGCATTGAAATGTCCGGAAGGGCTTGGAAACCGTTGATAAATTTAAGAATGGGGCAATGTTACTATGAGTTGGGAAATTATGGTTCTGCAAAGGGTTATCTTCTGAAAGCCTATATGGTTGAAGGAAAGGAAATATTTGAAGGAGAAGATGATAAATATATTAAGTTTGTTGCTCAAATTAGATGATTGGAATTGAGAACCCATTGTAGTAAAGGTGATCTTATATGGCATGGACGGTTAGGATGTCATAATCGATAAAGAGTCTGGAGTAAGAAAGGTCGATTATAGCGAAATAAGACGATGTCTTATTAAGTGAATTCTCAATATCCACAAATTCATGAATTTAGACCAAAGGGAATGGTGTAGACTGGAAATGCTCATCTATGTGGATAAAAAAAGAGAGTTAACAAGAAAAACAAAGATTATTATTGGAGGAACAAGTTATGGAATGCGATGAAAAAGATAGGAGCAAGAATCAGACAGTTTATGGATGATTGTAATACCTTCTATGAACAGGGACAACTGAGTAAAGCAAGAGATTCACTTTTTGAAGCATGGGGTATCTTGCCTGATGAAATATATATATGATGAAAGTTACTGGATTGTGGCATTTATTTTGGATTTGTCTATTGAACTTCATGATATGGATGTGGCAAATCAATGGGTAGATAAAATATTAAAATGTGATTTAGAGAGACAGGATGATGGCGATCGTGAGATGTGGGTGGGAAAAAGTGTTGTGTGAGTCAGGAAAAACAGATGAAGCAAAAAATATTTTGAAATTGCATTTAAGAAATCAGAGGGAAAGGTGTTTTGTAGGTGATGATGCTAAATATTTATGTGTTATTTCTGCATGAAAGACCGAAAGTGGAAAATTCAAAAACAAAGTTATTATAATAAAGAAATGGTTTAATGGCGAAAGTCAGAAATGATTCAAAAGGAAGAACTTTTCATAAAAGGGAGATATCGCAGCGAAGACGGGCTTGTATAGATTAACATATTCCGATGCTTATGGCAAAAGAACTTCAGTCTATTCAAAGGATAAAAAATGGGTGTTCCAGATCGGATGTGGGCTTTCTTTGTAAACTGTGTTATTACTTGGAAGTAGACATGGGAAAATTACTTGAATACAAAAAACAGTATCATAAAAATGAATATGTAACGGAGTTTGGCACCGAAATACGTTGAATCAAACGGTTTGGTGCCCTTTATGTACCCACTATGGAGC
>VOFD01002590.1_pt1 | contig 10400 bp, 11 predicted proteins | sample 5384101 | NCBI WGS metagenome assembly VOFD01 (sample SAMN12384723, study PRJNA508395) | human gut metagenome | isolation source: healthy gut C | host: Homo sapiens
TGATTTCTTCCTAATACCCCGGATTCTGTTTCAACCTCTCATTCATCACCCGTATTTTCTCCGGTATAGGAAATACAGTTGTATATCCACTTGCCTCATCCGGCAGTTGCGGACGGCTGCTGTAAGCTCTTGTAAACTTCTCGAAGCGGACTAAGTCCTGTCGTCTCCATCCTTCCCAAGCCAGTTCCAGCTGACGTTCGGCAAGGATATTCTCTAAAGTGGCAGTGCGGGGAGAAGCGTTGACACGGCTACGAATTTCATTGAGTTCTTCATCTCCGTTTGCTCCGTTCCGGACTTTCGCTTCACTTTTCATCAATAAAGCGTCTGCATAGCGGAACAATACAATGTCATTCTCCATCAACTTACCGTCTTTTGTGGCAGTCGGATCAACTTCATACTTTTTCATGCGGGCTCCTGCGGTTTGTTCGTATGGGGTATCTGTTATATCCAGAGATACTTTCCAGGGCAGATATTCCAGTACCGTTCCATTATCCAGTTTGATTATGTTTCCTTTCAGGTCGTGGACAATTCCTGCAAAATAGCAAATATCAAAACGGGGATCTTGTTCCGCGGTTTCATAACCGAAAGTTTCGAGGGCTTCAATGGTGGCGCTGGGACCGTTCTCACCGCTTAGTCCGTAAGCCTTGGCGTGATTATAGTGGCGGGAACGGAAGAGATATTGCATCTGGTTGGTGTACAGAGTTTTGTTCATCGGAATAGTGAAGACATTCTCTACAGACGGTTCGTTGAATATGGAGAAATTCGTTTCGTATTCCGGTTCCAGTTTGTAGCCCATAGTCTTGAGTTGGTCACAGTAGTAGATGACTGTTTCCCAAGCATTGAGTTCGCTGCCGTTCACAATGAACTTTATATTTTTTCCATCTGGGCGTTGTCCGTCCGTCCAATCATTGTCTGTATAAACTTCGGAGTTCAAAGCCAGTTTGGCCAGTAGGAAAGTTACCACGGGGCGAGTGATACGGCCATAGTAAGGGCCGGACTGGTTGCTATGTGCATCGCTCAACAAAGGAGCCGCCTCTTGCAATTCCTTGACAACAAAGTCAAAGACCGTTTTCCGTTCACTTTGCACTACATCTTTCATTGCTACGGAAGAGGATTGAACTAGCGGGATGCGTCCGAACAAATCCATCAGGTAATAATAATACATAGCCCGCATGGCACGTACTTCAGCACGGTATGCCGGTAGTTCCGTAGCGGAATGAGTTTCGGCGAATTTGTCTATCCGCTCCAGTGATTTGTTACTTAACATGACGACTTTATAGAGATATTCCCATGTAGCCTGAATGGCATCATTCTCTATTCCCCAATCGTGCAGGTAAAGACCTTGCCAAAAGCCGCCGTCGTACCAATCACCGCCACGGGTGGGGATAATGGCTTCGTCGGTAGTGAAGGTGTTCAGGTCATAGACTCCCCTACCCGTCCCCTGCAATCCCTGACTATCACTATAACCGCCTACGTATGTATAAAGCGAAGCTACTGCATTGAGATATACTTCCGAGATTGTATTGTAAACGTCATCTTCGGGTAACTTATCTTTCGGATTTTCCTCCAAAAACTTACTACATGAGAATAAACCCAGACACGCTAAAGAAGGAATACCAACACTTCCGAAGGACGTAAGATCTTCTTTGAAAACAATCCTTGAAAGCTGTTCTTCTTTCTGCAAAAACCGACTTTTATTTTTCATATATTGTTTCATCATCTCCTCCTCCATTAAAAGTTAATACTCAATCCCAGTGTGTACGTCCGCGCCAACGGATATCCCCGTTTATCATCCACGCCTAAAGTGGAGTTCACCGTTGAACTGTTAATCATAGGTGAAAGACCTGAATAGCCGGAAATAGTCGCAAGGTTGTTGACTGTAAATGCCAGTCGCAGGGAGCGGACATATTTCTTCAGTTTCTGTACTTTCTCAATCGGTACGTTCCAGCCGAGTGTCACGTAGTCGAAATTGACATAATCTCCCTTTTCCAACCAATAGTCGGTGGCGGTTTGATCCTTGATGTTCTGTTTCGGGGCTTTCTTCATTACGTTATAGTCGGGAAATATATTCATGTTCATATAGGTCAGGGAGGTTCCGTTGTAAATTTTATGTCCGAAGGCGCCGTTGATCTGTACTGAAATATCGAAACGCTTGTAGCGGAAACTGAGGTTCGATCCGAGAATCGTTTTTGGTACGGCTTGTCCTGCCACGTAGCGGTCTTCACCATCTTCAAGGCTGACGCCGCCGCCATTGAGGTCGGCTATGTCATAGGTGTAGCCGCCGTTTCCGTCGGATTCCAGTCCCGTACTGTGGGGAAGATAGAACACGCCCAACGGTTGACCCACCATCTGATATACGATGTGGTTGTATCCTCCGTGAAAGCCGGCTCCGTCGAGGCCGGCAAGACTTTTTATATTCGGGGGCGGAAATCAGTTCACCATTGTGCATACCGCTCAGAGAAAGCAACTTGTTCTGCTGGAAGGTGATGTTGGCGTTGATGTTCAGTTCCATGTCCTAGTCTTCAACGGGGTGATGCCGATGGCGATTTCCGTACCCCAGTTGCGCATGGAACCGATGTTGGCAAGCAAGGTGTTATAGGTGAAAGGCGGTACGCTTACGTTGTAAAGGTAAAAAAAGCATGTCTGTGGTTCGGGAGTTGTAATAATTGGCGGAGAGCAGCAGGCGGTTGCCGAAAAGAGCTACGTCGATACCGGTATTAAAGGTATGTTTCACTTCCCATTTCAGGTCGGGATTTGTGTTCCGTAAGTCTCCTAAAGATACGACGGCGGAGTTTCCGACGGGGACTACACCGTTCGGCTTTACAAGGTTCAATGTAGTGTATGAGTCAATCCCGCTCTGATTACCTGCCAGACCGTAGCCAATACGGAATTTCAGATTGTCCACCATCGGCAACTGCTTCATAAATTCTTCTTCACTAATCACCCATGCGGCAGATGCGGAGGGGAAGAATCCCCATTTATGGTTCGCTCCGAATTTGGAGGAAGCATCTGTACGGGCGTTCAGCGTCAGTACGTAGCGGTCGGCGTATGTATAGTTGAAACGTCCCATGAAAGATGCCAGACGGGGTTGGTCGTAGTAAGAATTAGTGCCTTCCCATAAGCGGAGTGCACCTGCCTGAAGATTATTATACCCGAATTTGTCGGTGCTGAAATTGCTTACTGTTGTATAATATCCCGTGTAGGTTTCTTTTTTGAAGTTCGGCAAGTGCCAGCACGTCAAAGAAATGTTTTTTCCAGTTTTTCTTATAGGTCAGCATCATGTTGCCCAACAAGGATTCTCGCTTTTTGGTTCCTTTGTAAGCCTGGACCGTTCGCCCAGACGGAGGTGGGGAGGTATTGCGAATTTTCCACGATATTATAGGTATAGGCACCGAAGAGGTTTAGTTTCAGTCCTTCCAGCAGATTGAAAGTCAGACGGGCGTGCGTGCTGATGTGCGAAGTGGCATCATCGTCCTGCACTTCCATCCATGCCAATGGATTGGTGATTTGACTGGCGGTTGTTATTCCGTCCCAAGAATTGGTGACGGGGTCTTTATGGTTGGGATAGGTGGGGTTGAATGTGGCTGCCGAATAGAACGTTTTCTGATAATCCACCAGATTATGATTCTTCTGAATGGAACAGAACATTCCCAGCTCGCAGTTCAGGAAGCCGTCGAACATTTTCTGATTCATGTTCATATTCGAAGTGAAGTTTTTCATGTCTTCATTCAGAATCACTCCCTGACGATCCATGAAACCAAGAGAAACGCGATAGCTGGACTCACTGGAACCACCATAAAAGGCGATGTGATGGTTTTGTTGTAGTCCTGTCTGTTCAATCTCTTTCTGAAAATCGGTATTATATCCTTTGTCCAGAATGGAAATCCCGCGTTCGAAGCGACACGGCGGAACTCATCGCCGGACAGCATTTTCAGATTCTTGTAGACGGTGGAAATTCCGAAGCTACCGTTGTAGGCTACCTGTGTTCTGCCGCTCATTCCTTTTTTTAGTGGTGACCTCGATCACACCGGAAGCTCCTCGTGAACCGTATTGTGCGGTTTCGGAAGCGTCTTTCAAAATGGTGAAGCTCTCAATAGCCGTAGGGTAAATGGAGGTGAGCATACTCAAGTCGCCAAATACTCCGTCGACGATTATCAAAGGGTCATTGCCACTGGTCAGTGAGGTAGTTCCCCGCAGGCGTACTGCATCCAAGGCTGCCGGACCATTTGACCCGCGTTGGATAGTCAAGCCCGGCACACGTCCGCGGATTGCTTCCAAAGGGTTCGTTATCTGGTCCTTATTCATCTGTGTCTCCGTAATCTTCTCTACGGAACCGGAGAGGGTTTTCAAACTTCCGGTGGCATATCCAACTGTTATCAATGAGTCTATGGGCGTGGTAACGGGTATCTCCTGAGCGAATATACCACTACACGAAGCCGACAAAAGAAGAGTGAGCAATGTTAGTTTACCGTGTCGTCGTATCATAATTGTTAGTTTTTAAGGTAATACTATAAATATAACAAAAAAAGAAGGAATCTGGTTGAGTGGATTCCTTCTTTTTTTTTATTTTTGGGACACGGAGTACCTCACGGTTATTTCACGGATTATTTCACGATTATCTCATCTGTGAATATCCAGCCTCCGAATTCTTTTCCGGCTTGAGCCTGATAGCGAATGTATCTTCCTGTAGCATTCCCCTTCCATGAGATGTCCGTAAATTGGATAGGAATTTCTTTGGTGACTTCAAAAGTCCGGTGTTCCAATTCCGTAAAATTGGTTCCATCGTCAGAGACAGAGATTGTGACAGACTCAGGCAAAAACACCTCCGCACCCGTCACTTGCATGAAAGCAGCAGTAACGGAATGAATAGGAGTAACAGTTTCCATATCGATTATCACATCTAACCGGTCACCGTCAATAAATCCCTGCCAACAACGGTCTCCATACGTCCAATCGCCACGTATGCCGTCCGTTAGAGCGGTATTGCCCTGTGCCGGATAATGGGGACTATACGATGAATTGTATATTACCTTCTTACTCAATGCCAGATGGGCAACAGGTTTTACGGATTCCGGACGACTGCCAATCTCATTCTTCAAATCGAAAGGATGATACCCCTTTGCCTGTAACTCTCTCACCGCTTTCAAGGCGCGGGCATGGAAATCCGCCATGACTTACGCTCGGGAGCAGACCAAGCCACTTCCGCCAATGCGAGGATACGGGGATACATCATATATTCAACCTGTTCGGGAGTGGGAATATATTCCACCCATAAGTTACCCTGCACACCGTAAACAAGTTTAGCCTGCTCTGTAGTCAGGGAAACGGAAACCGGATCGTACGAATACACTTTCTTCAATGGCAGATATCCGCCGATAGCTTCCGGCTGTGAATAGGGTGCATCCTGATAACTGTCCAGATAACAATAAGCGCCGGGTGTCATGACAGCCCGATGACCGGAGGTTATGGCAGCAATCCCACCTTCTTCTCCACGCCAGGACATAACAGTAGCATTGGGAGCTATACCTCCTTGCAAGATCTCGTCCCATCCCAGCAAATGACGGCCGTGGGCATTGAGGAACTTCTCAATGCGGTGTATCAGGTAACTTTGCAGTTCATCTACATTGGCAAGATGTTCATCTTTCATTCTCTTTTGACACTTCGGGCACGTTTTCCATGCCGACTTGCCAGCCTCATCACCACCGATATGGATATATTCTGACGGAAAAAGTTCCATGACTTCGGTCAGCACATTTTCGAGAAAGGTAAAGGTTTCTTCATTACCGACACAGAAGTCCGAATTCTTGTACGGCTCGCCCGAACAGGACAGTTGCGGATAAGCAGCCAGCACTTCTTCCGAATGGGAAGGCATTTCTATTTCAGGGATGACCGTCATATAATGCTGACGGGCGTATTCAAGTATCTCACAAATGTCTTTCTGAGTATAATAACCGCCGGAAGCTCCGGGTTCATTGAAGCGAACGTATTCGCGTCCACCGTTCCACCATTTCTTCCAGTTCGGTTCCGTACGCCAAGCGGCAAAGTCAGTGAGCAAAGGATATTTCCTTATCTCAATGCGCCAGCCTGCCGCATCAGTCAGATGCAGATGAAGCCGGTTTATTTTATAAAAAGCCAATGCGTCTATCTGTTTCTTCACAAATTCTTTGGAGAAGAAATGGCGGGAGACATCCAGCATAAATCCCACGATAAGCAAAACGAGGGGTATCCTGTATTTCAACAGATGCGACGGAATAGCCCGTGCCCGAAAGCTGAGATAATTGCAACAGTGTCTGAATTCCATAAAACAACCCAGCACCGGAAGAAGCCTGAATCAGAATATGTTTCGGGGAGTAACGGATAATATATAACTTTCCGGTGACACCAACTGAGGATTCTTTTTCTGTTATCAATAAAGAAAGACATTCTTGTTTACGTCTTTCTTTTTCCCTTCCTTAAATTGTACAGGTAATGCAGTTTTCAGATAGTCGCCCAAAGAATAGCTTCTTCCCCCTTCTAAGTTTGTATAAAAGCTTTGTTTTTCTGATAGAAAAATAGTCCGCACCCTGCTCCATTTTCAATGGAACAGGAATTACGGACTGTGCTTTTTGATGGGATGCACCGCAAGGCACATCCCTAATATCCATAAGAAAAGACAAACTTTAGCGTATCTATTTCTTATATTCATTAATCAATACTGATTTCGTCTACAAACAAAAACTGTTTTTACCTTTTTCCACCATGCCATGCCGGATTGACTTTTCTCCGGTGATGCAATAACTCTTACATACTGCGTTTTCACCGGAGTAAATGTTAGTTTATGGTCATAGACACCGTTTTTATCATTTCCTTCATTTCCGGATATTCTTCGGAAGCAACTTTAGTAAAGTTTTTCCGTCATCCGAAACTTCTACGGTCACAGTCTCTCGCATCGAATACCCAATCTCCCTTCTCTACGCAAGTAGAAATGGCAACGCTTGAAATCTCTGTTGGTTGTTTGAGATCAATAGTCACATCCATATCATTCCTGTCTAAATGCAATCCAGCGTCCGGTTTTATAGTTACCATTTCCTTTCAAGCCATCTACCAACGTAGAGACACCTTTGAACTCATATTGTTTATTCACCGGCTGTTTAGCAACAATCGGCTTCATGCTTGATTTACTGAAATCGATTTTCTCAGAAACGACACGACTATTTCCAGTAGGGCGAATAGCTATAGCCGAGAAGTCTGCATTTTCCTTAATCTTCAAAGCGCCATCATAAACGGGAGAAGTACTAGTCGGCTCTGTACCATCTAGCGTGTAGTGGATTGGCGCATTGTCAATTGTAGATAAGTGTAATGTCTAAAGTACCATCAGCCGGATTCGGGTAAATTCTGCTTTTACGTCAAATACGTGCTTTTGCATAATTATATCCTTCTGCATCATACCACTTAATCAGTCGTGGAAGACGAGATAGGAAATCTTCGTAGTTCTTCTTATCAGGGTTGACCACTGAACTTCACACAAAGCAGCCCAACGGGGCAATACCATATATTGCGCATGCGGGAATGTAGCGATATATTCGGTCCAAAGATTAGCTTGTACCCCTTTTATACATTGCTGTTCCTCCGGAGTAAGAGAAGCTGGCATAGGCTCGTAGCTGTATACTCTTTCCATCGGCAGATAACCTCCGATACCGAAAGGTTCATTTTCGTATCTTTAGACTGATAATAATCGAAAAATATAAATAAGTATTCGGAGTCATGATGACATCGTGTTTCTGCTTGGCGGCTTCAATACCTCCACTTTCGCCACGCCATGACATAACTGTTGCATTAGGAGCAAGTCCGCCTTCGAGAATCTCATCCCAACCGATAATCTGACGTCCGTGATCGTTCAGGAATTCTCTATATGATTGATAATGAAACTCTGCAAACGTTCTTCTTTAGAGTGTTCCTTATCCGATTTCAAGCCCAATGCCTTGGCACGTGCCTGGCACTTCAGACATTTTCCCATCTTACCTTCGGACATTCGTCACCACCTACATGGATATACTCCTGACGGGAAGATTTCAATCAATTCGCCATATACATCTTCCAGGAATTTCAGAACCTGATCATTTCCGGCACAAAGCACGTCTTCGGATACTCCCCATTGTCTCCAAACTTCGTACGGACCACCGGTACAACCCAATTCCGGATAAGCGGCAAGGGCAGCCAGCATGTGTCCCGGAAGGTCAATCTCAGGAACAACAGTGATATAACGTTCTGCGGCATATTCTACAATTTCTTTTGCCTGTTTCTGCGTATAAAATCCACCGTAAGGTTTACCGTCATATTCACCGGAGTTACGTCCGATGACCGTTCCCGATCTTTGAGAACCTATTTCCGTCAACTTCGGATATTTCTTAATCTCGATACGCCATCCCTGATCGTCAGTGATATGCCAGTGCAAACGATTCATGTTGTGCAAAGCCAGCATATCAATATAAGTCTTTATTTCATCTACCGTGAAAAATGACGGCTGGTATCAAAATGGGCGCCACGATAACCAAAACGGGGAGCGTCTTTGATTTCTACGGCCGGGAGGGCTATATTTGCTCCCACAGCAATAGGCAAAGATTTACGCAAAGACTGGATACCATAAAATACTCCGGCTTCCGTAGAACCGGTAATGGTTACTCCGTCACCGGCAACTTTTCAGCTGATAGGCTTCCGGATTCTCATTTTCTGTTCCCAAAGCCAGGATAATGACATTTTTCCTTCTGTTCCGGCCTCAATGGTAAAGTCTTCTCCCGTAGCCGTCTTCAGATAGTCGGCCAGGAATTTCGCATTGCGCTGCATCTTCTCGTTTCCTTCCGGATAGAGAATCTTTACTCCGCTTTTCAGGATAAAGGGGGCTCCCTGCTCTACAACGATTTCCTGAGGCAAAGGAATTACCTGATAATTAGCTTCTTGCTGAACTGACTGGCAAGAAGCAAAAAAGCCCCTGCCACCGCCAAGCATCTGGTTAAATTCAACAGTTGTTTCATAAATTAAAAAATTAAGTGTTAAGTTATTAATACGGCGGTGCGCTTCCAGTCCGTGACGCATTCCTTGTCCTTGCAGCACTAGTCCGACATAGACAAAGTCTTCAAATTTTTCGGGGATGATATAGTCGCGCTCCATGTAGGTACGAATCAGGGCGTTGCCGATGCTGCTTTTCTGATGAGCATTCATCACTTCCGATTCTATCTGATAATCTTCCGGGCGGCGAAAGTGGAGATGGTCTTCATTTCCGGGAAGGACTGGAAACCGAATTCGCTCATGAAACAGGGGCAGGTCTGTATCGAGTGACTCGAATGTTTTTTGACCATACCAGACTCCCCAGTTATGGCTGTCTCCTATCCCCCAGGATTCAGGACGCCCCCAGTTGGCAAAATACGGGGAGCTGTGTATGTAGAAACGGTCGGCATCCAGTTCCTTAACCTTGGCTGGAAGGAGCTGATGGAACAGTTTGTCGTAGCCTCGAAACATTTCCTGATAGATTTCGGGCGGAAGTTCTTGTCGAATCCCCAATATTTTAAGGCTTCCAGTATTTCGTTATTGCCGCACCACATCGCCAAGGAAGCATGATTGCGAAGGCGACGGATATTATAGCAGGCTTCCGCCTCTACCCTTTTCAGAAAGGTGGGGTCGGACGGATAGGGAGTGCAGGCAAACATGAAGTCTTGCCACACCAGTATTCCGTTTTCATCTGCCAGGTCATAGAAACGGTCATCTTCGTACGTTCCACCTCCCCATACACGAATGACATTCATGTTCGCTTCGCGGATGTCGCGGAATAAGGTTTGGTAGCGTTCGGTAGTGACGTTAGTCAAGAGTGCATCCTGGGGGATGTAATTGGCTCCTTTGGCAAACATAGGTACACCATTTACTTCAAAATAGAAGGATTCTCCGTCTTTATCTTTTTTCATTAACGAGGCGAACAGTACGCAGTCCTATCCGGTGCGATTGCTCGGCTACGACTTTATCTTCTACTATGATTTGAGCGGAGAAATCATACAGGGCGGGCTTTCCCCATCCATTCGGCATCCAACGTACGGGGATGCCACTTCGGAAGGTATGGAAACATGATTGATTCCGGGCTGTAAGGTGATTGCCTGGCTGATGCTTTTTCTGCACTTCCTTCGAATGAGGTATTGATTCTCACCTCTGCCTGAAGTGGGCGGGGGAGTATGTTGTTTATTTCTAACTCATTAGACAGGTTTGCGAGCTGGTCGGTCAGTGCGAGTTGCTTTACATGGTAGTCACTGATAGAAGCTGCGTCATAAAAACGGATGGTCACCGGACGCCAGATGCCGCTGGTCACCATGCGGATTCCCCAATCCCAGCCATAGCTGTAAGGGGCTTTACGGGAGAATACGCTTAAATGTTTGTCG
>VOFD01000403.1_pt1 | contig 10378 bp, 10 predicted proteins | sample 5384101 | NCBI WGS metagenome assembly VOFD01 (sample SAMN12384723, study PRJNA508395) | human gut metagenome | isolation source: healthy gut C | host: Homo sapiens
ATGCCAGTCGCCGACGTAACGCTCCAACTTGCCGATGGCAACGGGCTCGCCCTTGACACCCAGCACGCACGAACCCTCGCACTGCGTCTCCTGCGGGCAGACGCGCCCGCAGATGCTCGGCAGCGAGCTGTCCGCGGCAATCACCGCGGCAGCCGAGGCCACGTCTCCGCGCACAAGGTCGGCAATAAAGGCCGGAATATTTATATTGACTGGACAGGCCTCGACACAGCGCGGCCGCTTGCACGCAAGGCAGCGCGACGCCTCCAGACGTGCCTCCTCGTCGTTATATCCGTAGCATACCTCTTCGAAATTTGTGGCGCGTACGGCTGCATCCTGCTCACGTACCGCCACGCGCGGAATCTTATTTGCCATAGCACTCACATTTATGTTTCTCGTTAGCCTCACCCCTCCTGCGTGCGATACATCGCCTGTCGGCGCATCGCCTCGTCGAAATCGACCTTGTGGCCGTCGAACTCGGGGCCGTCGACACACGTAAAGCGCGTCTGCCCGTCGACACTCACGCGGCACGCGCCGCACATGCCCGTACCGTCAACCATCAGCGCGTTGAGCGATACCGTCGTCGGCAGGTCGTACTCGCGCGTGGTGAGCGTCACAAACTTCATCATTATCATGGGGCCTATGGCCACACACTCGTCATAATGGCGGCCCTCGGTTCCGATAAGTTCACGGATCTTGCCCGTAACCATACCCTTGAAGCCCTCGCTGCCGTCGTCTGTTGCGATGTAGAGATTGTCCGCCACACGGCCCATCTCATCCTTGTAGATGAGCATCGAGGAGGTCTTGGCTCCGATGATCACATCGACCGCCACGCCATGCTCGTGCAGCCACTTCACCTGCGGATATACGGGCGCCGTGCCCACACCTCCCGCAACGAAGAGATAACGCCGGCGGCGCAACTCATCCATCGGCACGTTGACAAACTCCGACGGGTTACCCAACGGCCCCGCCAGATCGGCCAAAGCGTCGCCCTCGTTCAGGGCGCACATCTTGCGCGTCGACATGCCTATGGCCTGTATGACTATTGTTACCGTACCGGCCGAAGGGTCGTAATCGGCTATGGTCAGAGGCACGCGTTCGCCGTGCTCGTCGGTGCGGACTATCACGAACTGTCCGGGCAGGGCGCTGTGCGCAACGCGCGGCGCCTCGACACGCAGTCGGTAGATGTTCTCCGCAAGCAGTTTCTTCTCTACGATCTTGAACATATATCTTCGTATATAACGTTTGGTATAAACGTTTCCCATCAAACGCTCCCCGCAAGCGGCCATAGACTACGCGTCTCTCCGCTTACGGCTCCACGACGATGGCCGTCACGCGCAGCGTCTGCATCGGGTGCGCCGGGTCGTTCGTGATTATACGCACACGGTCGACCCACACGCCGTAATCGGCATCGGCCGTCGACAGACGGAAGGTCACCGTCACCGACTTTCCGGCCGCGATGCGGTCTCCGGCCTTGAGCGAGCACTCCAACGCCCGGTTCTTGAACTCGACGGCACGGATGATCAACTCCCCGCTGCCGTTGTTCGTCAGCACGACCGAACTGTCCTCGGCCCCGGCGCCGCGCTTGAGTTCGCCAAATTTAATAAATTTTTTCGATAACTCCATATCGGGCGATGCCATATCGTCCACAGCCGCATCGTATCGGTCGACGGCAATGGCACTTACGCTGAGTGCAGTTTGTGATCGCACGCCGTTCACCGACACCGCCAACACGTCGGTAAGCGTACCGTAGCGGTCGCTTCCGGCCGGGACCTCATAGTGCAGGCGGAACTTGCCCTTCTCCCCCGCCGCAAGTACCGCCGGCATATCCACCGTGAGCAGGCCGCTGCGCTGCTGCCACTCGAACGACAGGCGCGCTGTCTTGGAGGAGGTATTCACCCACCCTATCTCGGCATCGGCACGGTCACCGCGCCCGACATAGGCAAAGGCACGGAAGTTGGAATCGAAACGCACGCCGCCGCCCATATCGAATGGGAACAGCTCTTCGAGCGTCTTTTCGCGCGGCACGACATTACCCTCGACCTGCAGCAGCACGGGCTCCTTCGAAGCCGAAGTCATCACCGACACCCCCTTTGAGAAGTGCCCGGGGCGGTTTATCGGGTCGAAGGCCACGACGATCTCCCCCTTCGCACCCGCAAGCACAGGCTTGCGCGAATATTTCGGCGTGGTACATCCACACCCCGTCGATACATCCACTATGACCACGGGACGGTCGGAGACATTCGTAAAAACGAAGGTGTGTTCAACACTGCCACCGCTCTCCTGAACGTCGCCGAAGTTCCATTTGGGCTCCTCGAAGAGAATCGGCGCCTGCTGCGCCGAAACCGTAGCCAAGCCCGACAACAGACTGAACGCCAGTAATAAAGTATGTAATACGTATCTCATAACAAAGACAAAGTTATATTTTTTCGAGATTTTTTGTCATATTTTTTGCACGAACGAAAAAATTGCACTTATATTTGCACTCGCTAAACGAAACAAACGTTCTTTGTATTGCCTGAATAGCTCAGTCGGTTAGACATGACTGTTAATCATGGGGTCCTAGGTTCAAGTCCTTGTTCAGGCGCTGATACGCGAGGGTTGCGAATTGAGTCGTCCGCGTCGAGAGCCCGTCCGCCGAAAGCCGGATGGCGCCGTCGAGACCTCAAGAAAAAATTCGAGCGAAGATTTGCAGAATAGAAAATTTTGCTTACCTTTGCAACGCCCAAGCGATTTTTAGGGAGCTTAGCTCAGTTGGTTCAGAGCGTCTGCCTTACAAGCAGAGGGTCGGGGGTTCGAATCCCTCAGCTCCCACACCAGAAGCCTTTCACGAAAGTGAGAGGCTTTTTTCGTATATCCATCTTCCGTCCTTCCGCCTTTATCCTCCCCCATCACAGATATCGCATCAACGGCCGGACCATGTAAAACATCAAGGCAGCAAAGGAACACTCTTATCTAAAATCCATATTGCACACCCGAAAAGACGGGAGAAACATCTCTTCGGAGTTCACAAACAGGACACCATAGCGAAAGATATCCAACGCGACAACGGCGGATGGGGACAAGGCAACAAAAAACCTCCGCAATCGGCGGAGGTCTCGGAGTTGGGCTACCAAGATTCGAACTTGGAATGACAGGACCAGAATCTGTAGTGTTACCATTACACCATAGCCCAATGATATGTTCTTGTCGTAAAGACGATGCAAAAGTAGAACTTAATTTTTTATCTGCAAAGAAAAATCGATGTTTTTTTACTTTTTTCGTTCTGCGGTGCCCCAAAATCGACATCCGGCACGCCTGAACACCCTGCCCGCCGGCATACGCCCACACCGTGACACTCCGTGTGCGGCCCGCCATACAATCACCCCGCCGGTAAAGATGTTGTCTGCGACTCATGCCCCGACATCCAAAACTCCAAGACTGCCATGCAACATCATATCGTCGGAATATCGTCGGATAGAGAACCGACACGACGACAAGGTCTCGCTTTTTTTCGTATTTTTGTCACTGAAAATACCACTGCAAATGGGAAACAAGATAAACGACCCGATAGCGCGCCTTATGGGCCTGCGATACAAGTCGCACCCGTGGCACGGAATAGAGGTGGGCGACAACGCCCCCCGAAATAGTCACGGCATTCATCGAGATGGTGCCGACAGACACGGTCAAATACGAGCTCGACAAGGTGAGCGGATACATACGCATCGACCGCCCGCAGAAATACTCTACGGTCGTGCCGGCACTCTACGGCTTCATCCCGCAGAGCTTCTGCGGCGACACGGTGGCACGCTACTGCATGGAGCGTTGCGGCCGCACGGATATCCTCGGTGACGGCGACCCGCTCGACGTATGCGTTTTGACCGAGCGCACGATATCGCATGGCGACATTATTGCAAGCGTAAAGCCCATAGGAGGCTTCCGCATGATCGACGGCAATGAGGCCGACGACAAGATCATCGCTGTACTGCACAACGACGCCACCTATCGCGGCTACGGCGACATCACCGAGCTGCCGCACATCGTGGTCGAGCGTCTGAAGCACTACTTCCTCACATACAAGGATATGCCGGCCTCGGACGAGCCTGCATGCAAGAAGAGCGTCGAGATTGTCGCCACCTACGGCCGCGAGGAGGCATACGAGGTGATACGGCGCTCGCTCGAGGACTACAAGAACCACTTCGAGTCGCTGGAGGAGATCCTGCGGCACGTATGACACCGTATGTCAGAACATAGAACGCATTATTATGGAATCACTCAAGGAGTTATATAAGGTAGGCAACGGGCCGTCGAGCAGCCATACGATGGGTCCGAAGAAGGCGGCCGAGAGTTTTCTCGAGCGCGGCAACGACGTCGATTCTTTCCGTGTGACGCTGTACGGGTCGCTCGCGGCAACGGGCAAGGGGCACCTTACCGACGTAGCCATCTGCTCGGTACTGGAGAAGGTGGCGCCCACGCAGATCGTATGGAAGCCCGACGTGGTGCTCGACTTCCATGCCAACGGCATGCTGTTCGAGGCCGTCAAGGGCGGCAAGGTGGTTGACAGCTGGACGGTCTTCAGTGTCGGCGGCGGCACCATCGCCAGCCCCGACATGCCGCACATAGCCGACGACACGGTCTATCCGCTCAACACCATCGAGGAGATCCTCGCATGGGCCGACCGCGAGGGCAAGACCTTTTGGGAGTATGTTCAGGATTACGACCAGCCCGATATATGGGACTACCTCGACCACATCTGGCAGGAGATGTGCAACACCATCGACCGCGGCCTGAACAACGACGGCGTGCTGCCCGGAGGGCTGAAGGTCGCCCGCAAGGCATGTACCTATTGGGTCAAGGCCAAGGAGTATGGCGAGAACGTAAGCTACCGCTCGAAACTCTATGCCTACGCTCTGGCCACATCCGAGGAGAATGCCTGCGGGGGGCAGGTCGTAACGGCGCCGACGTGCGGATCGAGCGGCGTACTGCCGGCCGTGCTCTACCACCTCGCCTCGATAAACGACTACCGCCGCATACGTATACTGCGGGCGCTGGCCACGGCCGGACTGTTCGGCAACGTCGCCAAAACCAACTCCTCGATCTCGGGCGCCGAGGTAGGCTGCCAGGGCGAGGTCGGCGTGGCGTGCGCCATGGCTGCAGCCGCCGCATGCCAGCTTTTCGGCGGAACCCCCTCGCAGATAGAGTATGCCGCCGAGATGGGCCTCGAACACCACCTGGGGCTCACGTGCGACCCCGTCTGCGGACTGGTGCAGGTACCCTGCATCGAACGCAACGCCATCGCCGCAGCCCGCGCCCTCGACTCGGCCACCTATGCCATCCTCTCCGACGGCAAGCACCGCGTGGCGTTCGACCGCGTGGTCGAGGTGATGAAACAGACGGGGCACAACCTTCCCAGCCTCTACCGCGAAACCTCGGGCGGAGGTCTGGCCACACACTACAAGATGGATTAGCGCACATACGTGCGTAAAAAGAGGCGTGTCGGAGTTATTCCGACACGCCTCCTGTCATACCTGCCGATCACATATAGTAGTCATAATTACCATCCTTGTCGGCGATAAAATATGTCCCGTCGGGCAGGAACTTTACTCTATAAGCGTCGATCGTGGTCACACGCAGTCGCTTCAGAAACGACTCGGGCGCCTTGCCGAGAATCTTGTATCCTGTCTCAAAGCAGAGTAAAATACCCTCATTGTTCATGTGTGCCGACACCAGATTGCCGTATTCCTTCATTCCCGTATCGATCTCATCCGACAACACGGTCGATGAGACCGAATAATTATCCCGCGAGATGATTATCCAGTCGCCCAGATCGTTGAACGCCACAGTATTGATCACCTCATTGTCATCGTGATAGGCCAACACCTCCTTCTCCAGATCCTCGGACAATCCCCTATACACCAGTCCGTTATCGCCATACAATATCAACCAGCTTCCCACCTCGGTAATCTGAATGTCATCGATATACTCACCATTCTCCTTCAATTCGGCCAACTCCTTTTCAATACTGTCGGGAATACCCACAGTGACATAGTCGTTAATGCCGTTCAGCGCAACGCTCCACCCCTTCATCGTGATGGCCACATTCCGGCAATGCCTCCACTCGGAGATCTTCTTCTTGATGTTCGAGCGGCTATAATACTGCGCCGCCGACGGCAGCCACATGCACAGCAGCAATACCGATATCAGACAAAATTTGGATTTCATATATGCAATGTTTTATTTGGCATCATACCCATATCTCCACACAAATATATTACAAATCAGCAATATAACAAGCGACGGACGATATTTATGTATTGTTTTCGGCCATGCGGAATATGCATGTATTTGCAAAATTGCGTTACGTGCCATCATTTTTATGTTATTGTCACGTATTTTTTGTAAATTTGTCTTCGATAAAACCTATTACAAACCTAACCCCAAAATCCATGAAACGAATCCTACGATTTCTGATCGTGTGCCTCATGGCCGCAGCCGCATATCCGGCCGAGGCGCAGCTGGTCACCGGCAAACGCGGTTCAGACGACTTCCAGATAGGTGTGGCCGGATACACCTATCGCAACTTCACCATCGACCAGACGCTGGAGTATCTCCGCAGTCTGGGCGTAAAGTATCTCTCGATAAAGGATTTCTGGCTGCCGCTCGACGCCACGGCCGAGGAGATGCACGAATTCAAGGCCAAATGCTCGCAGTACGGTGTCGAGGGCTATATCCTCGGCCCCATCTACATGAACAGCGAGGCCGAAGTTGACCGCGCCTTCGCATACGCCGAGCGTTACGGCTCGGACATGTTCATCGGCGTGCCCAAATATGAGCTTTTGGACTACACCATCAAGAAGGTTGCCGAGACGGGCATCAAGGTCGCAATACACACCCACGGCCCCGACGGAGCACCCTTCCCCAACATCCAGAAGGTCGTGGAGATGGTCAAGGATCCCTCGCTGGGCGTAGGCTGCTGCATGGACCTCGGACACTCAGTACGTATGGGTGAGGATATCGTCAAGGATATCAAGAAATACAAGGACTGGATCTACGACATCCACATAAAGGACGAGCGAGGCCTCGAAGAAGGGCCAGACTTGGGAGATGGGCCGCGGCGTGATGGACTTCAAGCCCATCATCGAGGCTCTGCGCAAGATCAAGTACAAGGGCAAGGTGTCGCTCGAGTTCGAGAAGAACGGCAAGAACCCCCATCCGGGCGTTTGCGAGTCGATCGGCTACCTGCGCGGCATGTGCGACGCAACAAAATAGCCCCCACGGCATGTCAAACCTCAGCGGCAGTCCCGAAGACGGGACTGCCGCTGAGCATTCACACCGTACATACGAGAGCGAGTCGGCAAAGAGATGCCGACACGGCGGCGACAGCACGGGCGATACGCGCACGGCGCGGCGATGCCGACGCATGGCACGAAATTCGCCACGCGGCGTAGAAATGTAATCTTTTTGTGTTATATTTGTGTGTATGGAGGGTACGCAAAGCCCGCCCGCAAAGATACCGTTCAGACAACGCATAACAATACGATAATATGTCAAAGGTTTACAGATTCCGCATGCTCAGCGACGAGAACGACAATTTCGTCCGTGACTTCGAGGTTCCGGCCGAGGCCTCGCTGCTCGACATGCACGACTTCATAATCGGGATGCTGGGATACGACCCCTGCATTACCTCCTTCTACACGGCCGACAGCGAGTGGCAGCCGCTGCGGGAGTACACCTCGATGGATATGGGTATGGATGCCGACAACGGGGCCGCCATGCCGAGCCGCCCCATGGCCGAGACGAAGGTGGCAGAGGTTGCGGGCAATGTGCACGACCGTCTGATATACCTGTTCGACAACCTCAACCAGCGCGCCTACTATCTGGAGCTGCTCGAGCAGAAGAAACCGCAGGACGGCATGACCTACCCGCGCCTGCAGTTCGAACACTCGCCCGCACCCGACCAGTACGACCCCGAAGCCAACGAAGAGAGCGGTTCGATATTCGACGAGATGATGGGCGAGTACAACGACTTCGAGGGTGACGACAACTACGACGACGAATATTGACGCCATGGCCGCCGCCGACAAGACCCTCATCGTTATCGTCGGCCCCACGGGGTCGGGCAAGACCGAGCTTGCGGTGTCGCTGGCCGAGCGTTTCGCGGCGCCCGTAATCTCGACAGACTCGCGCCAGATATACCGTGACCTGCCCATAGGCACGGCGCAGCCCGATGCCGCACAGCTGCAGCGCGCCGAGCACCACTTCATCGCCACACACGCCATAGACGAGGAGTTCAACTGCGGCGCCTACGAACAGGCGGCTCTCGCCCTGCTCGACAAACTCTTCGAGCAACATCCGACAGTCATCGCCGTCGGCGGTTCGGGCCTCTATGTGAAGGCCCTGTGCGACGGTCTGGACGACCTGCCCGAGGCGGCGCCCGAAATTCGCCGGGAACTTGCGCAGCGGCTGCGCGACGAGGGTCTCGAACCTCTGGCCGAACAGCTGCGACAGCTCGACCCCGAATATTACCGGCAGGTCGACACGAAGAATCCCGCCCGCGTACTGCGCGCTCTGGAGGTATGCCTCTCGACGGGGCAGCCATACTCGTCGCTGCGTACCGGGACGCAGCATGAACGCCCTTTCCGCATCGTCATGATAGGCACTCAGATGGAACGCGCGGAGCTATACCGGCGCATCGACCGCCGCGTGGACGAGATGATGGCGGCGGGTCTGGAGCAGGAGGCGCGCGCCGTCTACCCGTATCGGCACCTCAACTCGCTGCAAACGGTCGGATACAAGGAGCTGTTCGACTACTTCGACGGCAAGATCACCCGCGAGGAGGCCGTGGAACTCATCAAACGCAACACACGCCGCTATGCCAAGCGCCAGATGACATGGTTCCGCCGCGACAGGCGTATCGCATGGTTCGAGCCGACGCATACGGATGAGATCGTGCGCCATATCGAGAAACAGATCTTTGCGGATTGAAATTATTTTGCTACTTTTGTCGCGTCCGTCCCCTCGGGGAGCGTACTGCTCGGATGGTGGAATAGGTAGACACGCCGGACTTAAAATCCTGTGGCCAGCAATGGCCGTGCGGGTTCGATTATCATTATAAGATTCATCACCGGCCGTAATATATCTCCTTTTCTGAAAACATGCCGGAAAATATGACAAGGGTTGCCGGAACGTATTGTTTTTCGTATATTTGGATTTCGCATCAAGGAGTATCGGCACAAGGCGCAAGCGGCGATACCCTATCGGGACAGAAATATATGATTTTACACATGAAACACCTCTTCAAGACATTCGCTACGGCTGCGGCCGCAGCCCTTATGCTCATTTCATGCGGCGGCGCCGATAGTGCCGCCACGGCCGACGAGCCCCAATATGCAGGTTATCTGTTCGCCTACTTCGAGGGCAGCGGCGAGGCCGAAAAGCAGGAGCAGTTGCGTTTTGCGCTGAGCACCGACGCCGTGAACTGGACGGCGCTGAACGGCAACCGCCCCATAATCGCCTCCGACACCATATCCAAGAGCGGCGGCATACGCGACCCGCACATTCTGCGCGGCGAGGACGGCAAGTCGTTCTACATGGTAGCCACCGACATGTTCACCGTAAAAAAGTACGGCTGGGGCGAGAATCCGGGCATCGTGATGCTGCGTTCGGAGGACCTCATCAACTGGACACACACCTACATCGACCTTGCCGAGACCTATCCCGAGCACTTCGGCGACGCACACTGGGTATGGGCGCCGCAAACGATCTTCGATCCCGAGGCCGGCAAATACATGGTCTACTTCACCCTCAACCGCAAGGGTGTGGGCGGGCTTGTGACATACTACGCCTACGCCAACGACGACTTCAGCGGCTTCGAGGCCGAGCCGCAGGTGCTCTTCAGCGCCAAATACGGCTCCATCGACAACGACATCATCTGCAAGGACGGCACGTGGCATCTCTTCTACAAGGGCAACACCAAGGACGACGAGGGCCGCGAAGTGAAGAACGGCATACAGCAGGCCACCTCCACGTCGCTGCGCGGCCCGTGGAAGGAGGATTTCGTCTATCTGGACGCCTATGCGGGCAAGACACCCGTCGAGGGGTCAGCATATTCAAGCTCAACGGCGAAGAGCGTTACGTATTGATGTACGACCTCTACACCTCGGGCCGCTACGAGTACCAGACAAGCGACGACCTCTACCGTTTCGACTCGATCCCCCGCCCCTTCAACAAGGATTTCCATCCGCGCCACGGCAGTGTCATATCCGTCACCTGCGAGGAGATGGATGCCCTGCGCCAACGATGGGGAAAATACGAATTCCAAGCCACGGGCAACCCCATCATCCGCCACAAGCATACGGCCGACCCTGCGGCGATGGTCTCGGGCGACACGCTGTGGTTGTTC
>VOFD01001087.1_pt1 | contig 10353 bp, 16 predicted proteins | sample 5384101 | NCBI WGS metagenome assembly VOFD01 (sample SAMN12384723, study PRJNA508395) | human gut metagenome | isolation source: healthy gut C | host: Homo sapiens
TGTACGGAGGCGTTAGAGACTACAGCTCTTCAGTGTGCGAATAACACGAAGGGTGCGATGACTTATTATATCCGCTATAATCCGGAATTTACAGAAGCAACATCCGGTATTTTTGCTTCGAAAGAGAGTGAGAATGCAGATTTTAAGTCATTGACACCGACAGATTTTAGTAGTTTTGACAAAGACGATGCAGAACATGTGGGTTGGTATTATATTCCGGTTAAAAACGGAAAGGCAACTTGGATGGATCCGTATTTAAATTCCAACGTGAATGTATATATGATTTCCTATGTTGTTCCGATTATGATTGACAATGAAGTAATCGGAGTTGTTGGCATGGATATCAACTTTAATCAGTTAAAACAACTTGCCGACAAAGCCAAATGTTTTGATTCCGGATATGCTTTCTGGTTGATTCAACGAATAAAGTTTTGTCACATAAGGATATAAAACAGGAACGGATTTGCAGAAAGTGGATGGCGAACTGGCCTCATTTGTGAAGGCCGGAAAGACGGGCGAAATAAAAAGAGTACACTTATAACGGAAGCAGGAAAATGGTAAGTGCTGTTTCGTTGAAGAATGGCATGAAATTGGTAATGGCTGTTTTAGATAAAGAAGTACAGAGCAATTCCACCCGCTTGATGTATATGATGATTATTGCGATTCTTTGCAGCAATTTTATATGCAACAATTACAGGATTTTTTCTTCAGTGGTTCGATGATTCGTCCAATTAAGGATTTGACAGGAATTATTGAGGATACGGCGAAACTTAATTTTGTTAAAAGTGAAAAGGGTGAGAAATTAGTCCGTATGAAGGACGAGACCGGTGCGATGGCGCGTGCCGTACAGCAGATGCGTGAAGTAAACTTCGTGAGATGGTAGCGTTAATTGACCGGCAGAATTAAAATGGGTGATAATGTTACCGACTTGACTGTCAATATGTCAGAGGTTAATGATATCTGTAATAATAACTCGGCTACGACAGAAGAACTCAAAGAAGCGATGGAAGAAGCAACCAGTGCAACGGATACAGTAAATCAGACGATTGCAACCGTAAAAGAAAATGCCGAAAGTATCAAGGCACTTTCACAGAGTGGTGCTACACTGTCAACGGAAGTAATGGAACGTGCAAACCAGTTAAAGACAACGACGGAAAATGCCGGAAAACGTACAGATGAAATGTATGCAGAAGTGAAACAGCGTACGGAAGTTGCTATGAAACAGGCAGAAGCGGTAGAGAAGATTAATGAACTTACACATGATATTATGGAAATTTCTTCTCAGACAAATCTCCTTGCCTTAAATGCTTCCATTGAGGCAAAGAAGAGCGGGAGAGGCCGGTAAAGGATTTGCCGTTGTAGCAACCGAAATCGGTGCTTTGGCTACACAGACCCAAAATGCAGTTGGTGATATCGACAGCATTATTGGTGAGGTACATAACGCAGTAAGCGGTATGGTAGATTGTTTACAGAATGCAATGGACTTTTGGAAAATACGGTTCTTGGCGATTACAAAGGATTTATGGAAGTTGGCGAGAAGTATTCCGAAGATTCGCCGCTTTTTGAAGATGGCATGACTAAAATTAATCATTCAATTGTTACGTTGGTTGATGCGATTACCGATATTTCTCATTCAATCGAAGAGATTAATCTGACGGTAAATGAGTCGGCAACCGGTGTTTCGGATATTGCAGAGAAAACTTCTGAGATGGTTCGGAAGATTGAGGCAACCGGAACATTTGTGCAGGATAGCGAAGAAAGTGCTAACAATTTAAATCAGATTGTCAGTGAATTTGATTTGGATGGCAAGAAATAACAAACTCTTGACAATTGCAAATAATCGTACTATCATGAAAATGCTCATAGAGAAAAGCGTTGACGGAGACAGTACCCTGTGTGGAAGTGTTTCAGTGAGCCGGCGATAGTGAGAATCCGGCACCAGTAAGCATAGGCGAATATCACTCCCCTTGATCGCAAAGTCGAACGGTATTTATCCAGTAGACTGCGCCGGTATTCCCCGTTAAAAGGATATATGTTCGGTTTGTGAAACACTCACAGTCCTGACGTAGAAGACAGGTGGTATAATGAAAGTTTAGGCTCTCATCCTAGTTGGATGGGAGCTTTTTTTTTTATTTTTATGGAGGTAACTATGTATAACAAAGTATCAACAGGCATGAATTTTGTTGATCGAGAGAAAAAGAAGTAGAAAAGTTTTGGAAAGACAAAGATATTTTCCAAAAAAGTATTAAACTGCGTGAGGGGGGATGTCCAACGTATATGTTTTATGATGGACCGCCAACTGCCAACGGTAAACCACATATCGGTCATGTGCTGACCCGTGTTATCAAAGATATGATTCCGCGTTACCGTACAATGAAAGGTTATCGTGTGCCGCGTAAAGCCGGATGGGACACGCATGGTTTGCCGGTTGAGCTGGAAGTAAAACTGTTAGGTCTTGATGGCAAAGAGCAGATTGAAGAGTATGGTATGGAACCATTTATCAATCAATGTAAAGAGTCTGTGTGGAAATACAAAGGTATGTGGGAGGACTTCTCCTCAACAGTTGGTTTCTGGGCGGATATGGAGCATCCATATGTCACATATGAGGACAATTATATTGAGTCCGAGTGGTGGGCCTGAAAGAGATCTGGAATAAAGGGCTTTTTGTACAAAGGATTTAAAATCGTGCCTTACTGTCCTCGCTGTGGTACTCCGCTTTCTGCACAGGAAGTTTCACAGGGATATAAGACCGTACAAAGAGCGTTCTGCGATCGTGCGCTTTAAAGGTGAAAGATGAAGATGCTTATTTCCTTGCATGGACGACAACACCTTGGACTCTGCCAAGTAACGTGGCACTTTGTGTAAACCCGAATGATACTTATTGCAAAGTAAAAGCAGCAGACGGTTACGTTTATTATATGGCGGAAGGAACTGCTGGATATGTACTTGGCAAATTTGCCAAAGATGAGAAGGCGAAAGGCATATGAAGTATTGACAGTTTTCCGGGAACTGCACTTAGAGCATAAAGAATACGAGCCATTGTTTGCCTGCGCAAAAGAATGTGCCGACAAGCAGAAAAAAAAGGATTTTTTCGTAATGTGACACATATGTTACGATGACAGATGGTACCGGTATCGTTCATATCGCACCTGCATTTGGTGAAGATGATGCCAATGTGGGAAGAAACTATGACCTGCCATTTGTACAGTTTGTAAATGAAAAAAGGAGAGCTGACCGAAGAAACTCCTTTTGCCGGATCTTTGTAAAAAGGCAGATCCGGAAGTGTTAAAAGATCTGGATGCACGCGGACAGCTGTTTGCGGCACCGAAATTTGAACATGAATACCCACACTGCTGGCGATGTGATACACCGCTTATTTACTATGCAAGAGAGTCCTGGTATATCCGCGAGACCGCAGTAAAAGAGGACTTGATCCGCAACAACAATACGGTCAACTGGATTCCGGAATCTATCGGAAAAGGCCGTTTCAGCGACTGGCTTGAGAATATTCAGGATTGGGGTATTTCCCGTAACCGTTACTGGGGAACTCCGTTAAATATCTGGGAGTGCGAGGGCTGCGGACACCAGGAGTGTATCGGAAGCCGGGAAGAACTGGCAGAGCGTTCCGGAGATGCATCCGCAGAAAAACTGGAACTTCACCGCCCATATATCGATGGTGTGACATTTACCTGTCCGGATTGTGGCAACAGACCATGAAACGTGTGCCGGAAGTCTATTGACTGCTGGTTTGATTCCGGTTCTATGCCATTTGCACAGCATCATTATCCGTTTGAAAACAAAGAATTATTTGAATCCCAGTTCCCGGCGGACTTCATTTCCGAGGCCGTGGATCAGACTCGTGGATGGTTCCATTCTCTGATGGCAGAATCTACATTTTTTTCAACAAAGCGCCGTATAAAAATGTTATCGTCCTCGGACATGTCCAGGATGAAAACGGACAGAAGATGAGTAAAGTAAGGGAAATGCCGTAGATCCGTTTGAAGCATTGGAAAATTATGGAGCAGATGCAATCCGCTGGTATTTCTATGTAAACAGTGCACCATGGCTGCCAAACCGTTTCCATGGGTAAAGCAGTTACCGAAGGACAGCGTAAATTCATGGGTACACTGTGGAACACATATGCTTTTTATGTACTGTATGCGAGATTGACCAGTTTGATCCAAATCAAAGTACACATCTCGAATATGATAAATTAAGTGTTATGGATAAATGGCTTTTTGTCCCGTCTGAATTCGACGGTTAAAGAAGTGGATGAAAATCTTGAAAACTACAAAATTCCGGAGACCGCAAAAGCACTGCAGAGTTTTTGTGGAAGATATGAGTAACTGGTATGTGCTATCAGAATCTGGTATCAGAAAATTCATTTCGTGTCCCGAAAGTTAAGGAAGAAATCTGGATTCAAAAGCACCGGAAAGTATTCATTTGTGTGATTTCCGATTTCGAAAAAGATTGAATGTAAAAGAATGGATTTACCAATGACAAAGAATCAGTTTTGAGACAGCCGTTTGAACGAATTGAAAAAGTGCTTGCCGGATTAGATGGCAATTACGATGGATGCGTTGAATTGTTGTTCGGTTGGCCGTGCAACATGCTGGTAGAAACAGCACAGATGGATGGCTATGTGAGCGAGGAAGATCACGGTATTACCGTTGTATTAGATACAAACCCGACACCGGAGTTAATCGAGGAAGGATTTGTGCGTGAGGTTATCAGTAAAATTCAGACCATGCGTAAAGATGCAGGTTTTGAAGTGGTTGACCATATCCGTGTTTACGAGCAGGGAAATGATAAGATTAAAGAAATCATCAAAGCAAATGAATCTCAGATTAAAGCCGATGTTTTGGCAGATGAGGTTATTTTGGATAAAGTAGAAGGTTACACCGCAGATTGGAAAATTAACGGTGAGGCTGTTACACTGGGTGTTACAAAAGTGGAAGCGTAACGAAGAGTTTGTTACAGAAAGAGAGGTAATTTATGGCATTTGTAACGGAAAAGGAAAAAAAAAAGGAATTGAAGAATAACATTTCGAACTACATGAAATTGTTGTTCCGCCGTTCGGTTGAAGAGGCAACTCCACAGCAGTTGTTTCAGGCAGTTTCTTATGCAATCAAAGATATCGTAGTTGATGACTGGATGGCAACGCACAAAGCCTATGAGAAAAAGGATGTGAAGACAGTTTACTATATGTCCATGGAGTTTTTGATGGGTCGTGCACTTGGAAACATGATTATCAACCTCAAAGAGGACAAAGTTGTACGCGAGGTACTTGACGAGATGGGTGTAAACTTAGACTTGCTTGAGGATGAAGAGCCGGATGCGACTCTTGGTAATGGTGGTCTTGGACGTCTGGCGCCCGCTTTTTGGATTCCTTATCCACGCTGGGCTATCCGGCTTACGGCTGTGGTATCCGCTACAAATATGGTATGTTCAAGCAGAAAATCGAAAATGGTTTCCAGATTGAAGCACCGGATGACTGGTTAAAAGATGGTAATCCATTTGAGATGAAGCGTCCGGAATCATGATGATATTCATGGTCTTCCGGAAAAAGTATGCTTCCAGTTAAATGATACCCATCCGACCGTAACCGTGCCGGAACTTATGCGTATTCTTTTGGATGAATATTTTTGGAATGGGATGAAGCGTGGGAAATTACGAAAAATGTTGTGCCTACACAAACCATACAATTATGTCAGAAGCATTGGAGAAATGGCCGCTTGAGTTATTCTCCCGCCTGCTTCCTAGAATTTACCAAATCACAGAAGAAATCAATCGTCGTTTTTCAGAACGAGATCAGGCAAAATATCCCGGTAATTTTGATAAAGTTAAGAAAATGGCAATCATTTATGATGGTCAGGTAAAGATGGCACATCTTGCTATTGCTGCGGGATTCTCGGTAAATGGTGTGGCAAGACTGCATACGGAAATTTTGAAACATCAGGAATTGAAAGATTTTTATGAAATGATGCCGGAGAAATTTAACAATAAGACAAACGGTATCACGCAGAGAAGATTTCTTCTTCATGCCAATCCGCTTTTGGCAGATTTTGTATCAAGGAGAATTGGAAAAAGACTGGATCACAAATTTGTCGGAAATTAATAAACTTGCACCTTATGCAGAAGATGAGCGTGCTTTCAGAAAGAGTTTATGAATATCAAATATCAGAATAAAGTTCGTTTAGCTGGCAATTATATTAAAAGCACAACGGCATTGAAGTGGATCCTCATTCAATTTTTGACGTACAGGTAAAGCGTCTGCATGAATACAAGCGCCAGCTTCTGAACATTCTGCATGTAATGTATCTGTATAATCAGTTGAAAGAAAATCCGGATATGGATATGTAAACATACCTTTATTTTTGGTGCAAAGGTTTCTGCCGGATACCGTCGTGCAAAGGCAATTATCAAATTGATTAACAGTGTTGCTGACGTAGTAAACAATGATGCCATCATTGAAGGAAAAATTAAAGTTGTATTTATTGAAAACTACCGTGTGTCCAACGGAGAAATCATCTTTGCGGCAGCCGATGTATCGGAGCAGATTTCAACTGCAAGTAAAGAAGCATCGGGTACCGGTAATATGAAATTTACCAAAAGAGATTTACAACATGGATTCAGATATTCGTGCCGTGCTGACACAGTTGGTAGATGGAACTTACCCAGGGAAAATCTTGAATTGTTCCGTGAGATTTACAACTCATTGCTGGAGAGCAATGGTGGAAAAGAGCCGATCAGTATTTCATACTGAAAGACTTCCGTTCCTATGCAGAAGCACAGAAACGAGTAGAAGAAGCTTATAAAGATGAGGATGGATGGGCGAAGATGGCAATGCTTCAGACTGAGCAATCATGCAAATTCGGAGGTAAAGGAAAAAGAAAAACAAAAAACGTAAGAAAAAGTCTGTGCAGACCAATGCAAAGCCTGTGAAAAAGCAATTATCGTTTAATCAGGAAGAGGGTCTTTCCTGGCCAATAAAAGGCGATGTGCTGATGGAGTACAGTGCAGACAAAGTGGTATATTTTAAGACGCTGGCACAGTACCGCACAAAATCCGGCACTTCTTTTTAGAAGCCAAAGAAGGAATGGATGTAAAAGCGAGTGCGGATGGTATCGTGGAATCGGTGGAAACTTCTGAAGAAACCGGTCGTACGGTTTCGATATCAATTGGTGATGGATTTACAGTTATTTATGGACAGTTAAAAGATGTTTCTGTAAGTAAAGGTGATACGGTTTCGGAAGGACAGGTTCTCGGGAAAATTGCAGAGCCGACAAAGTATTATAAAGAAGAAGGAACAAACCTTTATTTTCAAGTGAAGGAGAATAAAACCACGGTAAATCCGATGTTCTGCTTAAATAAGTGTGCCGAATATATCAAAACAATACGTTTATCATCATGGCAGGGGACTTCCCTTTTTGTGCTACCATAAATGCAATATAATAATTATATAATGTAAAGGAGGAACTGCCATGAAACAATGGAAACGAGTTAGTGGAGTTGTTTTATCGGGAATTTTAGCTTTGTCAATGACACTTGGCGGGATGACAGCGCCGGATCAGGGGCAAAAGCGAAAAAAGCAAAATTAAAGACAAAGAAAATTAGTGTTACAGTAGGAAAGAAGAAAACAATTAAAATTGCAAACAAGAAAAAATCCTGCAAGTACACATTTAAGAGCAACAAGAAAAAGGTTGCCAAAGTATCGAAAAAGGGTGTTGTGACCGGTCAGAAGAAGGGGACAGCCAAGATTACGGTAAAAGAAGTGAAAAAAGAACGGAAAATCCAGAAAACTTGGAACTGTTAAGGTGACAGTGACGAGGAAAAAGGACCGGATAAAAACGTAGTAAATACAACAAAACCTACGGCAAAGGCTACAGCGAAAGCAACAGAAAAGCCAAATCCGGCAAAAGTAACACCGACACCTGTTGTAAAAAGGCACATCGGTGAAAGTGTATACGGACGAAATTAAAGATTCTAATTTAGTTGCTGAAGCGGGCGGATTTGGACATATGCCAACACCGGAACCGACCAAATCAGCAGATGCTACACCGGAACCAACACCGGCAGTACTTGTTAATGCGGACATGGAAAAGGGCGAATATGAGCCAATCGCTTCTCGTGGTTCAGCTTCTATTTCAGTCGTTGATGATGGAGCAAATAACACAAAGAAAAGTGCTAATGTAACAGGACGTACAGCAGACTGGCATGGTGTCGCTATTGATGTTTCCTCTTTGGTTGAAACAGACAATGAATATGCGATTTCCTTTTATGCAAAGCAGGAAACAGGTGAGGATCAGAAATTGGATCTTTCCATGCAGTATGTAGGGGATGATGAGTCTACTCATTATGATGGAATTAAGACCTTTGACCTTTCGGATTCCACATGGACAAAATGTGAGGCAACTATGACGGTGCCGGAGCACACGGGAACGATCTTAATTTACTGGCAGTCTGTGTACAATTCCAATAATGATATGGATTTTTACCTGGATGAGGTAACCATGACAGGAGTTGCTAAGACAGCAGATGAAAATTCCGGTCTTCCGGATCTTAGTACAGGACTTGTTAAAGGAAAAATCGGCAATCCGATTATGACTTCCCGTCTGACTGCGGATCCATACGCGATGGAATACAATGGAAGAATCTATGTATATGGTACAAACGATTCCCAGCAGTACGACAGCAGGCGAATGCAGATAATAACTATAGCAAAATTAAAACATTGAACTGCTATTCTTCTGCGGATATGGTGAACTGGACAGATCATGGAACGATTGCAGTATCCGGAAATAAAGGAGCTGCGAAATGGTCGGCAAATTCATGGGCACCGCAGTATGTCATAAGAAGATTAACGGCAAAGAGAAATTCTTCCTGTATTTTGCGAACAACGCAAGCAGTATTGGTGTATTGACGGCAGACAGCCCAACCGGTCCTTGGACGGATCCAATTGGCAAACCAATTATTGACCGCTCCATTAAAGGCTGTGCAGAATCTGAAATTGGATGGCTCTTTGACCCGGCAGTTTTGGTTGACGATGATGGAACCGGCTACCTTTATTTTGGTGGTATTGGTAATACCGATGGAAAGAAAGAAGACTTTATCCGCAATCCTAAATGTGCACGAGTTGTAAAACTTAGTGACGATATGACTAGTGTAGATGGGGATGCAAAAACGATTGATGCACCATTCATGTTTGAAGATTCCGGTATTAACAAAATCGGAAATAAGTATTATTACAGTTACTGCACAAACTGGACCGGAAGCGTTGACGGTGTTGCCATTGACCGTGCAGACTGCCCGACGGCAAACATTGCGGTAATGGTAAGTGACAGCCCAATGGGTGACTTTAAATATGTTGGTTGTGTTTTGAAAAATCCGGGTACATATTTTGGAGTAACCGGTAATAACCATCACTGTTTTACACAGTTTAATGGTAAACTGTATGCATTTTATCATACGAAGAAAGACACAATAGCAGTCGGCACGAAAGAGGATTACCGTACGACTTATGTAAATGAGTTAAATCTTGGTGACAATGGAGATTTTACAAATGCGGATGGAACGATTGCCGATACAAAGATGACAAAGACCGGTGTATCATCGGTTGGTACAATCAATCCTTATCAGACGGTTGAGGCAGAAACATTTGCGATGGCAGATACGGTAGGAACTGTTATTAATAATGAAAAAGCGTCCAACGAAGACTGGACCGTAAATTATTCCGTATACAATGGAAAGATTGGTGCTTATATTGGTGTGGCGGATGTTGATTTTGGAACGGATGGAGCATCTGAAATTACCATGAAACTTGGTGATTCCACATCGGATTCTTACCAGACGGTTACAAAGAAACTCGGTAAAAAGCTGACAGGAAAGCATACTATTTATTTTGAGTTTGATGCACTGGATGTTCGTATGGATTCTTGGAGCTTTAAAAAGTAATAGTATTGTTTTGTAGATGTATAAAAGGACAGCATACCATAGAAGATTGTGGTGTGCTGTTCTTTTTGTATTGCTATAATTCAGAATGACATGTTATAATAGCACTAATAGTTGAGGAGGTGTTTAATACATGTTTCGAATTATATATGCAGTCGAACGTGAAAGTATGCCGGAGGGATTTGAGGATAATCTTGTATTTGCTGAAGGTGAGTATGAGATGATGTTGTTTGAAAACGATACGATGATAGAAGTGGATGGCGAGATGCGTCCATACCCGGCACATACCGGAATTATTTATAAGCCCGGTCAGAGAGTTCATTATCATGCGAAAGAAGGAAGATTAACATACACATGGATACGATTTGATTGTGATGAACCTTTGTTTGCGGAAGGCTATGT
>VOFD01001071.1_pt1 | contig 10351 bp, 11 predicted proteins | sample 5384101 | NCBI WGS metagenome assembly VOFD01 (sample SAMN12384723, study PRJNA508395) | human gut metagenome | isolation source: healthy gut C | host: Homo sapiens
TCTATATATTATAAATAAACAAGTACCAGTAGTACAAAAAACAGAACCTGTAAAGTCTTTTATAAGTGACTGTCACGGTTGTGACACTTACGACATCGCTCCAGAAAGGAGGTGTTCCAGCCGCACCTTCCGGTACGGCTACCTTGTTACGACTTAGCCCCAATTACCAGTTTTACCCTAGGACGCTCCTTGCGGTTACGTACTTCAGGTACCCCCGGCTTTCATGGCTTGACGGGCGGTGTGTACAAGGCCCGGGAACGTATTCACCGCGCCATGGCTGATGCGCGATTACTAGCGAATCCAGCTTCACGAAGTCGGGTTGCAGACTTCGATCCGAACTGAGAGAGGCTTTTGGGATTAGCATACGGTCACCCGCTAGCTGCCTTCTGTACCCCCCATTGTAACACGTGTGTAGCCCCGGACGTAAGGGCCGTGCTGATTTGACGTCATCCCCACCTTCCTCACATCTTACGACGGCAGTCTCTCCAGAGTCCTCAGCATGACCTGTTAGTAACTGAAGATAAGGGTTGCGCTCGTTATGGCACTTAAGCCGACACCTCACGGCACGAGCTGACGACAACCATGCAGCACCTTCACATTTGCCTTGCGGCTATATAGTTTCCTACATTCAAATGCAATTTAAGATTCATATGGTACATACAAAAAGCCACACGTGGCTCACTTTATTCCCATATAAAAGAAGTTTACAACCCATAGGGCAGTCATCCTTCACGCTACTTGGCTGGTTCAGACTTCGTCCATTGACCAATATTCCTCACTGCTGCCTCCCGTAGGAGTTTGGACCGTGTCTCAGTTCCAATGTGGGGACCTTCCTCTCAGAACCCCTATCCATCGATGTCTTGGTGGGCCGTTACCCCGCCAACAAACTAATGGAACGCATCCCCATCGGTTATCGAAATTCTTTAATAACAAAAAAGATGCCTTCTCGTTATACTATCCGGTATTAATCTTTCTTTCGAAAGGCTATCCCGGAATAACCGGTAGGTTGGATACGTGTTACTCACCCGTGCGCCGGTCGCCATCAACCTATTGCTAGGTCATGCCCCTCGACTTGCATGTGTTAAGCCTGTAGCTAGCGTTCATCCTGAGCCAGGATCAAACTCTTCATTGTAAAAGTATTGTGACTGCGCAAATTAATAAATTAATTAATAATTAAAAGCGACAGTGTTTTTGCTCTGTTCAGGACGCTCGGTTTATTAAAAGTCTTCAAATTACCTATATATATAAGTTACTTGACGGTTCTTTTTTATACCCAGATGCTGCGCTTTAATTATTAATGTTTAATCATTAATTTGCGAAGCACCTGCTCTTGTACTACTTGTATTGTTTATGTAAATTCTTCAAAGATCGCTTCTTTTTAAAACTGCTTTTCTTTTCAGAAAGCGGATGCAAAGGTAAGAACTTTTAAGTATATCTTCCAAATAATTTCGAAAGTTTTTTTTCTTTTTTCTTTTTCTCGTCGTCTCTCTTTGCGAAAGGGAGATAAAAGAAGAAGAAGTTCTTAGCGCCGTCTCTATCAGGGAAGCCGACTCAGCGTCAGCCTCTTCTCGGAAAGCGGGTGCAAAGGTAAGAACTTTTAAGCATATCTTCCAAATGTTTCCGGAAGTTTTTTTTCTTTTTTCTTTTAGAACGCTGTATTCCTGGACGGAATAAAGGCTAAAGGAAAGAAAAACGTTGGAGTTCCTACGCCGTTTCTGTCAGAATGTCAATTTCAAGGCTGACCGTCTCTTGGTTAGCGGGTGCAAAAGTAGCCGATATATCCATTCACTCCAAACATATCTGTCTTTTTTTCGAAACTTTTTTGAAACAATTTCGTAAATGGCTGATTGATAAGGATGTTGTAGAACATAAGTTTAAAGGGGAGGGGGAAGGGAATACATTATTATATATGCGTGCGCGTGTAGGGAGGTAGATTAACTCACCTACCACCTCCCCCCTACGGGGTACTCCTACTCCCAGGAGGAGGAGAAAGGGCCACCGATTCGCATTATTAAAAGTATTATAGGTAAGCTGGATTCGAAGGAGGAGGTTCTTGCAGAATTGTAGCAGCATCAAAGCAGGGACATTCTTTGATCCATTCTTCAGGTTCGATCTCACCGTTATGGTTCAGATCGGACTCAGATCACGGTGTCCCACTACCCTACTGCCTGGATATTCTTTCAGCAAAAGCATTACCAGGACACGCAGGGAATGTTTCTAAAAGGTAGTTCGAGTATCACAGGAATGACCATTTGTGTCCAACCCGCCTTCATAACAAACACCAATCGAGTGAGCATTGTAGCCACGGGCATGCGCACCGGATTTATCAACGGACGGAGGCTCTTGATGCTTCCGTCCTTACGTATATAATAGTGATAGCCTGCACCGGAGCCCCCCCGGCGCAGGTGATCTGTGATCAAGTCATATTCCGTATAGCAACGGTCAGTGCGGGTGGCGCTGCAATGAAGGACGATTAGATCAATCTTTCTCATAAGATATTAAATAAAGGTCACGTTAAATACACTTCATCGTCGTCATGGCATGGCACTCAAGGCACCCAGAACGGCAGAGGCAATAGCGATGACAATCTTCAATACAGTATCCAAAGATAATTTTTTCATGATTATTATAGTTTAGGTTAGTTATTAATGCGAATCAGCTATCCCAGAGGATTTTCATTCAGGTCACCGTCACCACCGGAGTTGCCGCCGGAATTACCTCAATCCGATGATCTGCCTTCCTTTTTTCTCTAAGGCAAAGGTTACATTTGCCGAACTTCGCGTAGCAGCATGGCTATTGTTTACCAGTTTCAGCTCCTTATCCGGTACAAAACGGATATTCACCCGCTTGATATTCTTCACCGTACACTCTGCCGAAGTAGCTACTCCCGGACAACAGAATGTCATGTGAAACGTACCAAACTGATTCAGTTTCACCTTGTTTCCGTTAGCCAGATTTTCCTGAACCTCCCCTACAAGCGCTTCAATCACATGTTTCACATCTCCCTTCGTCATCGCACAGCTTTTCTGTATGTCGGTTAAACTGTTTTGCTTCATAATTAATAGTATTAAAAAAAAAAGCACCACACGAACAACGTCGTGTAGTGCTATGTTTAAAATGACAGACTCTATCTGTCTATGATCTTAATCTTTGTATATTAGAATGTCATTTCACAATCCATCGTTCTATATTTCTGGTACGATTACTGAAATTTACACCGATCTTAAACAATTGACGGAAACCAGACTCAAAAGGAAGAGCGTAATGCTTTTCTTCAATCTGCTGCAAAGCCTCCTCAGCAGTACCTTCAAGCTTGAATTCCATTGCATAAACGTACTTTTCAGTCTTTAGAATCAGATCAACACGACCTTCGGATGTGTGATACTCAGCTTCCGTATAGAAACCTACCAACTTGAAAATGATAAACAGGACGTTTTGATAATGGAGCTCCAAATCACTAATCAGTTCATAAGGAGTATCGGCAAAGAAACTTTGCAAGCGACGGAAGAAAGCATCAGGCTGCCCATTCTCTATCTCACGAACAAATTTCTGTATCTCAAACGGAGCTTCCGCTTTGTTTACCCGGGTATAAAATGGCATTAAAAATCTAATAAATCCTTCTTCAACTTCTCTGTTCGGGAAGCCTAAACTATAGATGCCAAAGCGAGAATTACCGGTACCATATATAGCTTCCCACTCTAGCAATGCCTTATTCAGAATATCGTCAAGACTGTGAGGTGTATCATATTTCCCAATGTTGAGGTCCAAATGCAAAACAGGATGTTTTTTCCACTCTTTCTCCAACTGTTCCAAAGCAAGTCCTTCGAAAAGTGCGCGTACCCCCGAGAAATAAGCCTCCAAAGTAGATATAAGCAAACTCTTGCCAAAACGACGCGGACGACTCAGAAAATAATAGCTGCCAGTCTTCACCAACCTGTAGATAAGCGCTGTCTTATCAATATAAAAGTATCTGTTTCTACGAATCTTTTCAAAACTCTGTATGCCAATCGGATATATTTTATTACTCATGGTTCGTTCTCCTTCTCACATTAAACGACACAAAGATAATAATGTTTTGTGATGAACAGTGTGACAAAATGAAAAACCTTGCGACAGATAGAGTAAATATCAATTCAATTATTTATCTTTGTTAGCTTTTATAAGTTAGCATACAAAAAACAATAACTACAATGAAAGATTTTTTTTAAATTTACGCTGGCCACCATCACAGGTATTATCGTGTCAAGCGTCGTGTTGTTTTTCGGCAGCATCCTGATACTGTTTAGTATGCTGTCCTCGTCAGAGTCTGAAACTCAGGTACGCAAAAACTCTGTGATGATGCTCGACATGAGAGGTATGCTCTCAGAACGGAGCCAGGACAACCCTTTCGACATCTTCCTGAGCGAAGATGAAACTACGTACGGACTGGATGACATTCTTTCGTCTATCCAGAAAGCCAAGGAAAATGAAAACATCAAGGAATTTACTTGCAAGCCGGTTCAATGGGCATAGGATTTGCCTCTCTGGAAGAAATACGCAAAGCGCTGGCTGACTTCAAAACCAGCGGTAAATTCGTGGTAGCTTACGGTGACCAATACTCACAACGCCTGTATTATCTGGCAAGTGTAGCGGATAAAGTGTTGCTGAATCCTCAAGGCGCAATCGGCTGGTACGGTTTGGCTTCTACCCCGGCCTTCTACAAAGATTTATTGTCAAAGATTGGCGTTGAAATGCAGGTATTCAAAGTAGGTACTTACAAATCAGCTGTGGAACCATTCATTTCTACAGAAATGAGTCCGGCCAATCGTGAACAGGTAACCGTATTCCTGGATGGTATCTGGGGACAAATGCTGAGTGATATTTCAGAATCAAGAGGCGTAAGCAAAGAAAAACTGAACGAGGCTGCCGACAAAATGCTGATGTTCTATCCCGCCAATGACTGCGTGGAATATGGCCTGGCAGATACTCTGGTATACAAAAATGACGTACGTAACTACCTGAAAACAATGGTGGGAATAGATAAGGATGACAGTATGCCAATATTAAGCTTAAAAGACATGGTGAACGTGAAGAAGAACGTTCCGAAAGATAAGAGCGGAAATATTGTCGCTGTGTACTACGCATATGGAGCCATTGACAGCGGAAGTTCGTATGCAGGTAGTGAAGATGGAATTAATTCTGATAAGGTAATCCGCGACTTGCGCAAACTGAAAGATGATAAGGACGTGAAAGCTGTAGTGCTGCGTGTGAATTCTCCGGGCGGTAGCGCTTTCGGTTCGGAACAAATATGGTACGCTGTCACCGAACTGAAAAAAAAGAAAAACCGGTGATTGTTTCCATGGGTGACTATGCAGCATCTGGCGGTTACTATATCTCTTGCAACGCGGACAGTATTGTAGCTGATCCGACTACACTGACAGGATCTATCGGTATCTTCGGAATGTTCCCCAACGTGAAAGGATTGACGGATAAAATCGGTCTGTCATTCGATGTAGTAAAGACCAATACATACGCTGACTTCGGAGCAATGGGACGTCCGCTGAATGACGGCGAGAAGGCATTGATGCAAAATATGGTGAATGAGGGCTATGAACTGTTCGTGAAACGTTGTGCAGAAGGCCGGGGCATGACCACTTCTGAAGGGAAAGATGCACACCCAGCCTGAGACAGCAATCATCCTCGGTACCGGACTCGGCAGTCTTGCCGGTGAAATCACTGAAAAGTATGAGATAAGGTACGAAGAAATCCCCAATTTCCCCGTCTCTACCGTAGAGGGACACAGCGGAAAACTTATCTTCGGCAAACTGGGCCATAAAGACATCATGGCGATGCAGGGACGTTTCCATTTTTACGAGGGCTATTCCATGAAGGAAGTAACCTTCCCGGTACGTGTAATGCGCGAACTGGGTATCAAGACCTTGTTTGTTTCTAATGCCAGTGGCGGCACGAATCCCGATTTTGCGATCGGTGACCTGATGATTATCACCGACCATATAAACTACTTCCCCGAACATCCATTGCGTGGCAAAAACATACCTTACGGTCCTCGCTTCCCGGATATGAGCGAAGCTTATGACAAAGAGCTGATTCGTAAGGCCGACGCCATTGCGGCAGAAAAGGGCATCAAGGTTCAACACGGTGTGTACATCGGTACGCAAGGTCCTACATTCGAAACACCTGCGGAATACAAGATGTTCCATATTCTGGGTGCCGATGCAGTGGGCATGTCCACCGTGCCGGAAGTCATCGTGGCAAATCATTGCGGAATCAAAGTGTTCGGCGTATCTGTCATTACAGACTTGGGGGTAGAAGGTAAAATCGTAGAAGTCTCTCACGAAGAAGTGCAGAAAGCTGCGGACGAGGCGCAACCGAGAATGACAGAGATTATGCGTGAATTGATTAATAGAGCATAAGAAAGCATGAGAACAGAAATAGCTACCCTCGGTGAATTCGGCCTCATCCGACACCTCACCGAAGGCATTGAACTAAAGAACGAGTCGAGCCGATATGGTGTCGGAGATGATGCCGCCGTCCTCTCCTACCCGGCCGAAAAGGAAGTGCTCGTTACTACCGACTTGCTGATGGAAGGCGTCCATTTCGACCTTGTGTATGTACCGCTCAAGCATTTGGGGTATAAATCGGCCGTAGTCAATTTCTCTGATATCTATGCCATGAACGGCACACCGAAGCAGATTACCGTTTCCTTGGGCATATCCAAGCGTTTCAGTATAGAAGACATGGAGGAACTCTATGCCGGCATCCGTTTGGCTTGCGAAGAATATGATGTTGACATCGTGGGAGGAGACACCTCCGCTTCCTATACTGGGCTTACCATCAGCATCACCTGCATAGGCGAGGGTGAGAAAGGAAAAGTGGTCTACCGCAATGGTGCCCGCGAAACCGACCTGATTTGCGTCAGCGGCGACTTGGGTGCCGCCTACATGGGACTACAGCTTTTGGAACGCGAAAAGGCGGTGCTCAAAGGAGGTGACAAAGACTTGCAACCGGACTTCTCGGGGAAGGAGTATCTTCTGGAACGTCAACTGAAGCCCGAAGCACGCCGTGACATCATTCAGAAACTGGCAGAAGAAGGTATACAACCCACCTCCATGATGGATATATCGGACGGACTTTCTTCGGAATTACTGCATATCTGTACCCAAAGCAAAGTGGGTTGCCGAGTTTACGAAGAACATATTCCTATCGACTATCAGACGGCTGTAATGGCAGAAGAATTCAATATGAACCTGAGCACTTGTGCACTGAACGGAGGCGAGGATTATGAGTTATTGTTCACCGTCCCCATTGCCGACCATGAAAAGGTTGCCGAAATGGAAGGCGTCAAGCTGATTGGCCATATCACCAAACCGGAATTAGGCTGCGCCCTAATTACCCGTGACGGTCAAGAGTTTGAACTCAAAGCACAAGGATGGAATCCTTTGAAGGAAGAAGAAGCGGAAAAAGCATAACTATAAAACTTTTAATTGCCATTAAAGAGAAGGTAAAAATTGATTTTTGCCATTTAGTTACGTTTTTAAGTATTAAGTCTATAAAGATTTATATGACATTTATCGTCATTTTACAAATATAAGGTTTTCTTTCTGATCCACAAGAATTACACTTCTGGAAATTGCAGTTAAACAAGTATTTATCACTAAAGCGGATAAATTCAGAAAGCAAATCAGAAAGGTAAAAAATACCAAAGATAAACCTCCGAAAATATTTTTCTCAAACAACACAAAATCACGAAAAAAAGCAGTAGATTTGCGCCATTACAAAGTAGCAACATATTATGCGACATTTACTAACTGCTATATTTATACTTATCAATTCGACAGTGCTTGCCTCAAACCAAACACAGGCAGCAGATAGCCTCCTAGGTGTTTTAAAAAACACCCAGTCTTCCGAGAAAAGAATTCAAATATACAGAAATCTGGCAGACCTTTATCAGGAAAATCCTGAAGCCCATCTTTATCTATTAAAGATGTACCAGGAAGCAGCCACAATCGATGACAGAAAAAAATATGCTGAATGCACTCGACGATATTCTTATCGCCGGAATCAGCGAATACAATAAAGATACAATAGCCAAATACACCGAATATTTTAAAAAGATAGCGACCGAGGATGAACTCAAAAGTTTATTACCTTTTTATCATATGCGAACTTTTGACTCACGATGCTACTCGGAGAGAGAACGGAAGCTATCAAAGAAGAATTAGATTCCAAGAATGTAGAGACAGATAAAGAAGACAATGTATACAAACAAATAGCATCAGCCTATAATATGGGAACGAGTTTCTATATGAGTGATCAATTCAAAAAAGGCAATACCTTATTTGGATAAAGCCATGCAACTTACAGAAACACTCCCGGAAAAAGAAAAATACATCTACAAAAAAAATTCATTACCTGGAGAGTATGTTTTACATACGCCCAAGCTGGTAAGAACAAAGAAGCTGTGAAAATCATGGAGCAGCTTATTAATATGGTAGAGCAAAAATACAAAAATGATTACCAAAAACAGCGTCCTTTCTATAATATAGATTTATATCTCCTTCAGTACTATTCATTTATGATTAGCAGTTTGCCATATCTGACATTAGAACAAGAAAAATATTACTGGAAGCGTATTCAGGAAATTGGTAAGAGTCTGACTAATGATCTGGATAAATACAATTATTATCTTTGTGCCAACAACTATTATTCCAATAACCGTACCGAAAGAGATTTTCGCAAGGCAATAGCAGCCAATGACAGTCTGATTAAATTTGCAGAAACATTAGCACCACAGAATCTGCCCGGATTATACAACATCAATTCCATGACTTATGAAGCAATCAAAGACTATCAGAATGCTCTGAAATATTTGAAGATTTCACATCTGATTCAGGATTCATTAAGCACAGAAGCTACACATAAGCAGCTCAATGAATTACAAGTAAAGTATGATCTGAATACTCTCAATAATGAAAAGACTATGCTGGAGATAAAAAATAAGAAAACGATGCTCATTTCTCTCAGCATTTTATTAATAATCGTAGTACTTATCTGTACCTATTTATATTTTTCCTGGAAGAAGGAGAAAAGGATGAAAATGGAATTAAAAGCCTTGCATCTCAAAGCACAGGAAAGCGAAAAGATGAAACAATCATTTATCAACTCAATCTGCCATGAGATACGTACTCCACTCAACGCTATCGTCGGATTCTCCGATCTGATCATGAATGAAGAAATCGATGCGGAGATGCGCAAAGAGTTTCCACCGGAAATTCAAAAGAATACTGTATTACTAACAAGTCTTATCAACAGTATGCTGGAAGTTGCCAATCTGGATGTTTCCGAAGAAAAACTTCCCTGTCAGCCTACAGATTTGAAGCACATCTGTGTACATGAAATGGAGCAACTCAAGAAAAAGGAGGGCATAGAATATAAGCTGGAGATTACAGAAGAAAGTATGATTATTCCAAGCAATGCCCAATACCTGACCCAAGTAATCGAACACTTGCTGAGTAATGCTAATAAATTCACAGAAAAAGGTCAGATCACTTTAGGATATAGGGTGGATAAATCCAAAGAAGAAATCCTGATATACGTCACCGATACCGGTTGCGGTATTCCTCAGGAGAAACATGAAGAAGTATTCAACCGCTTCTCCAAACTTGACACTTTTTGTTCCCGGTAATGGACTGGGATTATATCTCTGCCGGCTCATCACAAAACGACTTGCCGGAGAGATAAAAATAGATCCTGCATATAAGGAAGGAATACGAATGATCGTCACTTTACCAATAAAATAAAGGTATCGGCTATATTACTTTATTCCCCTTACTAATACCGCTTATCTTCAGGTAAGCGTAAGATTGAACACCTAATAGAATCACAAACAAATACTCAGCCGTCAAATAGACCGGTAAAGTCGTTGTGAAACAATAACTCAATAGATACAAATAAGCCAGATAGACGACAATAGTGGAAATCTGAAAGATAAATGCAATCCGGGTATTACCTGTACCTGTTACTGCATTCATAAAAACATAACCAGGCAAAGCAAATGTGTAATTCAGCAACATCACGATAAACGGATACTGAGCAAGTTCTATTAATTCTGCATTATCCGTATAAAATCCGATAATCTGTTGATTAAATAACATAGCAATAATTATCAAAGGAAGACCGATTGCATATCCCAATCTGAGAATTTTACCACAGAACCGGAACATACTTCTCCCCTCACCCGCACCTATCAGATTACTGACCAGTGAACCGGTAGTAGCCGCAAACGAATTGACTATTACAAAGAAAACGGTAGAAACACTTCTAATAATATTCGACACTGCCAGTTGTTTTT